>OFFQ01000940.1_pt1 | contig 19193 bp, 16 predicted proteins | sample 1521411 | NCBI WGS metagenome assembly OFFQ01 (sample SAMEA3504110, study PRJEB24116) | mouse gut metagenome | biome: mouse gut; feature: mouse-associated habitat; material: faeces | place: Denmark | collected 2011 | reverse complement strand
CGGCGACGGCGACACGATGGCGTTCGTAGTGTCGATACTCGTTGCGGCCTCTGTCGGTGCATTGATGACATTCGGGGTGCGTCCGGGGCGTCGAGACATGGGAAAACGGGAAGGATTCCTGCTCACTGCGTCGGTGTGGGTGTTTTTTTCGGTGTTCGGCATGATTCCGTTTCTGATCTGCCGCACGCCGCTGACCCTTTCCGATGCTTTTTTCGAGGCTATGTCGGGGTTTACTACCACCGGGGCATCGGTTATGCAGGAAATCGACGGGCTTTCACATGCAATCCATATGTGGCGGTCGCTGATGCAATGGATAGGGGGTATGGGTATAATCCTGTTTACCCTGGCCGTTGTGCCTATGCTTAATTCCGCAGGCGGGATGCAGATGTTCAATGCCGAAGTGACAGGTATCACACATGAGAAACTGCGTCCGCGTGTCAGCTCCACTGCCAAGCGGTTGTGGCTGGTTTACGCGTTGCTCACCATCGCGCTGATTCTGCTTTACTGGATAGGCCCGATGGGGATGTTCGACAGCATATGCCATGCGTTCTCCACCATGTCGACAGGTGGGTTCTCCACCCGTCAGGAGTCAATCGGGGCATGGGATTCGTTGTATGTAAAAATAGTGTCGACGTTGTTTATGTTTATCGGCGGTGTGAATTTCGCATTGATATTCAAGGCTTCATCAGGCCGGTTTGCCGATGTGTGGCGCAATCAGACATTCAGGGCCTATCTAGTGGTGATATTGTTAATGTTCCTGCTTTTCGACCTGGCATTGGCCTTTAACCATAAGGTTCCCGACACCGTAGAGGCTTACACAATCGACCCCCTGTTTCAAATCGTTTCGACAATGACCTCCACAGGCTACACTGTGAGCAATTTCGAAAGCTGGGGAGTGTTTATCCTTGCGTTGGAGTTTATCATGATGTTTTTCGGCTCCTGTGCCGGTTCCACATCGGGTGGTGCCAAAATCGACCGTGCCCTGTTTTTGTGGAAAAATTCGCGTAACGAGCTTTACCGTTGCATTTATCCCAACCGCATTCTTTCGGTCAACATCAACGGTTCGGCTATGACCCCTGAGCTTATCAACAAGGTGCTGGCTTTCCTGTGCCTGTATGTCATGGTTATTGTGGCAGGTGGCACGTTGCTCACTGTCACCGGGGTGCCGTTGATTGACAGTTTCTTCTCGGCCTTCTCGTGTGTGAGCAACACAGGGCTTGGTGCAGGTGTTACAGGCTACGGGGGGTCTTACGAGCTTATCCCCTCTATAGGGAAATGGATTCTTTCATTGCTCATGCTGATAGGGCGTTTGGAAATATTCACCGTCCTGGTTCTTTTCGTGCCCGGATTCTGGCACAAGTAATATTTGATGTTTAATTAAAATTAACAGTTGGGATGGATTATTTTGGAAATAAGAAAACATTTTAAGCTATACAAAAGTGGAAAGAAATGGTGTTATGCTGCAATTGCTCTAGGTCTATTAATGGTAACACCTACTTTCGCAAAAGCTGATAGTACAACAGAAAATCAAAATTTAAATAATGTTGAAATAACGCAGAATATATCTTCAGATAGTAATCAAACTCTTACGGATCAAAATACTAGTGACGAAGGAAAAATTCAAGTTCCAGTAATACCACAATCTCAAAGTAATAATGTAGATGAGATATCTGAGACTGGAAAACCAAATACATTCAATACCATCAATAATAAAACATATTATTATGACAATAATGGGATCCTTTCTAAGAATCAATGGTATACAAATTGGGGTCATAGTTATTACTTTGGAGCGGATGGCGCACGTTATACTAATCAATTAGCCCAAATTAATAATGATGTGTATTCATTTGACGCACAAGGAATAATGCAAACAGATTACTTCCAACAAAGAAATGGTAAGACATATTATTTTGGTGCTGATGGAAAAGAATATAAAGATCAGTTTTATAACAACTGGGGCCGAACCTATTACTTTCAAGCAGATGGAAGTCGCTTAGATAATGGTTTCTATAATAATTGGGGTCGCACTTATTATTTCGGTAGTGATGGCGCTCGTTGGGATAACCGCTTTTACAACAACTGGGGTCATACCTATTACTTTGGTGGTGACGGTGCCCTACAAAAGCAGGATTTTATTCTTGGACATCAGAACTATTACGTTGATCCAAATAGTGGAATAATTAATGGTACTTTATTAAATGCGCCTTACATTAATCAATATCAAGTTGGTGATATGGCGTGTGAAGCGACAGCCTTGTTAGAAGCGCTTCATAATAAGGGATATGCCAACAACTACAACATTCAATCATTTATTAAAACGATGCCAATTTCACCAAATGGTAATCCTAATGAAGGATTCGGTGGCGGATATCAACGAGTAACCTATGGAATCTTTCAATCAATTTATCCCGAACCTTTAGCAAAATGGGGTTCACGGTTCGGTAATGTTCAGAATATTTCAGGGTCTTCTCCTACCGACTTACAAAGTCAATTACTTAATGGTAACCCGGTTGTTGTCTATGTCACGATGCATTGGGCTGCCCCTCAATATGGTAATTATTTCTGGGGTGTAGGTGTTAATAATAGTCATGTGATGACTCTTGATGGTTATCGTCCAGGTTATTATCACGTTGAAGATCCTGCTGGAGGATCATACTGGGTTTCAGCAAGTAATTTTGAAAATTCATATAATATTAAACGTTTTGCAGTTGTAGTTAAATAAATTATCAATCAGGGAGAAAATAATCTTGGAATTAAAGAAACATTTTAAGTTATATAAAAGTGGTAAACTTTGGTGTACTGTAGCAGTTGTTCTTGCGGGGACGATTTTAGGCGTAGGATCTGTTCAAGCAGATTCTACGTTAGATAATAGTAATGTTGAAGTTCAACAATCAGTTACTGGGACTCAAACTAATACTAGTAATGAAAATGTCACCGACAATACTGAAAGTACTAGTAATAGCACAGTTGTTAATGATAATAAGGGAGCAGTTCCTGTTACTCCAGCTGCACAAAGTACCGATACTTCAGAACAAAACATTACTGAAACTGGGCAACCAAATAGCTTTAAAACAGTCGATAATAAAGTTTATTATTATGGCAATGATGGTAAAGAATATAAGAATCAGTTCTATAATAACTGGGGTCATACCTACTACTTTGGAGCTGATGGTGCTCGCTACACTAACCAATTCTATACCAATTGGGGTCGGACTTATTATTTTGGAGCTGACGGCGCACGTTGGGATGATAAGTTTATGAATGCTTGGGGGAATGTATACTACTTCGGGCAAGACGGTGCACGTTGGGATAATCAATGGATGAATCGTTGGGGCAATAGTTACTACTTTTTTGGCGATGGAGTACGGGCAACTTCACAAGTTGCCACCATTGGCGATGCAACATATCTTTTTGATGATCAAGGACGGATGCAACGCGATTATTTCTTGAACCAAAACGGGAAGCTTTACTACTTTGGAAAAGATGGTAAGCAGTATAAGAACCAATTCTATAATAACTGGGGACACACCTACTACTTTGGAGCCGATGGTGCGCGTTATACCAATCAATTCTATACTAATTGGGGTCGGACCTATTATTTCGGTAGTGACGGTGCACGTTGGGATAATCAGTGGATGACCAATGGTAAAGGCCAAAAATTTTACTTTACCAATGATGGCTCACGAGCAGAATCTAAGTTTTTAGGTATCGATGGAAATACCTATGTCTTTGATGCAAATGGAGTAGCTACTAGCTGGGGGAAAGTTTATTATGATGATCCTGCAACTAAGAAAGTAGCTACTGGTTGGCGAACTATTAATGGTAATCGCTACTATTTCTCAGACGGTTATGACGTTCAACGAGACCCAGATGACTTATGGGTTTACAATGATCAGCTTTATGGTCAAATGTATACTGGTATTCAATGGGTTGACGGCCATTGTTATGATTTTGGTACTGATGGGATTGCTCGTGCACTTCCGCAAAATGACGGTTGGAGTTGGCCATTTCCACGGTCTGGTGAAGGTTGGCACTATCAGGGACAGAAATTTGGTTATACCAGCAATATTCGTAAGAATGGCTTCCATGATGGTCTAGACTTTGGGACTCAAGATCATCCAGGTCCAGAAGTTCATGCAGTTCATGGTGGGCGAGTATTAGATGTAAATACGGTAAAAGATGATGATGGTAAAGTTCTATGGTGGTTTACAACTGTTTGGGACGGAAAATATTTATATGTTTACCAGGAAGCATTTAGTAACCGTGATAAGATCACTGTTAAGCCAAATGATATCATTTATGCCGGTCAAGTAATTGGTTATCGTGACCTTGATCATCTTCACTTAGGAATTAATACTAGTCCAAACTATGGCATCGATTTAAAGAATTCCTTTGTTCCAAGTTGGAATGATCCTAGTCAAGCAACAGGCCATGGTGAATGGTTGGATCCACAAACAGTTATCAGAAATCATGGATAAAGTATAGCGACTTAGTTATCATGCTAGGTCGCTTTTTATAAATATCTGTCAACAAGTATGGTTGGCTTATTTTTGATTTAGCGGATTGCTTTTTTTAAGTTCAAACTCACTAACAGAACTAATTTTAATATTTTATCTTTAAGATAGAATCATTATGGGATATTTGTTTAACTTTCTTTCACTATTTTTATGGTGAATTGATTGTATAACGAGGGGACAGCAAATGTCCTCTTTTTGTATAAAGAAGCTAGTATAAAATTTTTATCCATAAGTTGCTTATGTCGTAGCTAATAATTTTAGCCGCTAGCATATAAAGTATGAAGAATTATATATAAGTTACGAGATAATAAAGAAAATTTGTCATACAATAAGGCGAGAAAGGGGTTACAATATAATTGTAAGATAAATTTGTTGGTTTTATATAGGGAGGAATGTTCTTATGTTAAAAAGATTTAAACTATATAAAAGTGGTAAGCTTTGGATAAGAGGATTAGTTCTAATGACTGCTGTAGGATTTGGAACGATTATTGGATTCGTTAATACTACATTCGCGGATGATTCTAATAATGTGGGTTTAAATCAAGACGAGATAGCACAACAAAGTTCAACCTCTATATCGGGGGTATCTACAACTAAAGTTAAAGCGGAAGATGATTCTAACTTTAACACTAGCTCTAACTCCTTAAATGCTCAAGCTACTGAAAAATTAACACCTGATTCTGTGCAATCTAATCAGCAAAACATTAATAAAAATGGTTGGCAAAAAAATAGTGAAGGTCAAATAATATATTATCAAAATGATAAGCCTCTTAGTGGGCGACAATATTCCTATTTGCCTACAATACCAAATACAAATGTTCAAGGAACAAATAATTGGTATTTGACTGATAATGGGGTAGTTCAGGCCGGTTTTCAAGCTTGGGCGGGCTCGCATTACTATTTTGATCCGTCCACATATTTAAGAGTAGATAACGATTATCGTACAATTGGAGATGGGTCTACAGGTTATTTATTAGGTAGTAATGGTCAAGCATTAAGTGGAGTTCAAAAATGGGCTGGAACTTATTATTATTTTGATCCAACAACTTATTTAAAACAGAATGACGTATATGCTACTTCTCAATGGGGAATGAAATATATGTTTGGCAAAGATGGCCGAATAGTTACAGGGTTATATAAGTGGGATAAAAATGGTCAAGTATATTATTTCGATCCAACTACCTATTTAGCAGTTACTAATAATTACATTCTTGCTAATGATGGACATTGGTATCTATTTACAGCTGACGGAACAGCCGCAAGCGGAGTTCAAAGGTGGGCAGGCACTTATTACTATTTTGATCCGGTAACTCACCTTCGAGTTGATGATGACTATGTAACTTCTCAATGGGGAATGAAATACATGTTTGGCAAAGATGGCCGAATAGTTACAGGGTTATACAAGTGGGATAAAAATGGTCAAGTATATTATTTTGATCCAACTACCTATTTAGCAGTAACAAATAAATATATGCAGGCTAATGATGGACACTGGTATCTGTTTACTGCAGATGGGACTGCAGCTAGTGGTGTTCAAAAACTGGGTGATACTTATTACTATTTTGATCCACAAACTCACCAACGTGTAGATAATAATTATGTTCAATCGCAATGGGGTGACTGGTATATGTTTGGCAAAGATGGCCGAATAGTTACCGGAGAGAAAGAATGGTATGGACACTACTACTACTTTGACCCTATTACCTATTTGAAAGTTACTAATAAATGGGTTAATGGTAAATACTACAAGTCAGATGGAACTCGAGCACAAAATGAAACAATAAGTATTAATGGACAAAATTATTCTTTTGATAATAATGGTAATGTTGTTTCGAATCGTGCTTCCCAGGTAGTTGCTATTGCTCGGCAGCAACTTGATAAACCGTATGTATGGGGTGCAACTGGACCGAATTCCTTTGATTGTTCAGGTTTAGTGCAATATGTATATCGTCAAATAGGTGTAAACTTACCAAGAACCACTTATCAACAAGAATATCAAGGCACAGCAGTAAGTCTTAATGCTCTTCAACCAGGTGATTTATTATTCTGGGGTAGTTACGGTAGTGCTTACCATGTTGCAATCTATATTGGTAATGGCGATTTTATCCAAGCACCTCAACCAGGTGAACGGGTAAAAATAACCAATATGAGCTATTATCATCCGGATTTTGCTAGACGAATTCTTTAAAAATCAATAATATTAAAAACTTCCTCCTCAGCCGAGCAGGAAGTTTTTTCTTTTACCCTCTTGCCAAATCTCACATTTACATATATACTTAGTTGCATAAGTAATGAAGTGTTGAACGAAAAGGAGGTGCACTTATGAATTTCGACTTTAATGACTCAACGCCGCTTTATCAGCAAATTGCCGACCAGCTTGAAGAGATGATTTTCTCAGGGGGCTTTGATGAAGGTTCGCAGGTACCATCAACGACCCAGCTTTCTCAGCAATTGCATATCAATCCTGCGACAGTCCTTAAGGGGATGAATATTTTAGTTAATAAAGACCTCTTAGAAAAGCGACGTGGGCTCGGGATGTTTGTAAAAAAAGGTGCACAACAAAAAATTATGGAACAACGTAAAGAAAGTTTTTATAACGACTATGTAAAGAGTTTACTAGTTGAAGCAGGTAAGCTCGGGATTACCAAGCAGCATTTATTAGACTTAATCGAACGAGGTGAGAATGATGGATCAATTAATAGTTAAAAACATTGTTAAAAAGTATCGTCGCCAAACAGTATTGGATAATATTTCATTTACCCTAGAACCCGCTAAAATTTATGGTCTCCTTGGCCGGAATGGGGCTGGGAAGACGACTCTTCTTAATATTATGAGCAACCGGCTTTTTCCAACGAGTGGGGAAGTACAAATTGGTAATGAAGATGTTAATAACAATGATGACCTCCTCAGCAAGATCTTTTTGATGAGTGAAGTTAATCTTTATCCGCGTCACATGAAGATAAGTCAAACCTTTGACTTAGCGGATGCCGCTTATAATAACTTTGACTATGACTTAGCCCACTGTCTCCTCAAGGTATTCGGCTTGAATGACCGGATGAAGATTACTAACTTATCGACGGGGCAACGGACGGCCTCCAAGCTAATCGTCGCCTTAGCAGTCAATGCCGATTATGTCCTATTAGATGAACCGATTTTAGGTTTAGATGCTACTCACCGTGATAGCTTCTATAAAGAATTAGTTAAGACTTATCAAGAACGGCCACGCACTTTTGTCTTATCAACCCACTTAATTGAAGAAATTCAACAACTAGTCGAACATGTTCTCATCATGGATCAACATCGCATCATTATTAATGAAGATACAGAAGGTTTATTAGCTAAGGCTTATGCAATTAGTGGTCCGGAAAAAATGGTTGATGAGTATACTGCAGGCTTAAAAATTCTTAAAACAGAGATGATGGGTAATATTAAGACTGCCTACTTACTTGATCGCTTAGATGACCAGCGTGTGATTCCTGATCAAGTTAAGATTGGCCATTACGATTTGCAGCATTTATTCATTTACTTAACGAATGGGGGAGAATACTAATGGAAAATCAAAAGAGAAACCTTGTTATTTCAACCATGTTTCAACAAGCAGGTCACGCTACAGGAATTGCCTTAGGTTGGGGGCTGGGAATTGCATTAATAACCTACCTGCTTGGATTAATTATTTCAGACAACCTTGAATCTTTTTTGGTTAGCCTCCAAGCCCTTCCAAGCATTGCTTCATCAATCTTAAACGTGCTTTTAATGGCGCTTTTCCTTGTAACTCCTTACACTGACTTTAAGTGGGCAATTCAAAACGGTATTTCTCGTAAAACACTATGGCAAGGACGAATCTTATCTCTTTTCCTAATGACATTAGTAGTTTGGTTTATTGCCCAACTTGTGGGTTTAATGAATACACCGTTTGATCTTGTTTCTGCTTGGCATAGTTTATTATCGTACTTCAGCCTTTCTTTAACGATGATGGCAATTGGTAATGGTTTTGCCTTATTAAATCGTCGGTGGAAATGGATTGTAGGAATTGGGCTTCCCATGGCGTGCTTAGTATTATTGATGATGTTAGCCTATTCACTGGTTGGCTTAATCCCAGCGCTTTCTGCTAGTGGTGTCTTTAAATCAATAATTATCTCAAACGTTACTGGTTGGGTAATCTTAGTTATTTACTTAATCATCGTTTATGCTTTAGCGCGTTTCTTTAATAATAAAATTCAATTACGACGGGATTAATTAAAGTGAGTGAGAATTAGCCTTGAGCCTTGTGGCGATGCGAAGCTAGTTCCACGTTATCTTACTATTGTTTGGAAAAATAGGAGAGGTTGAGAAAAAGACTTTTGCTTTTTCTCAACCTCTCGCTTTTTTATTCATCATCTTCCGGATATTCAATTTGAATGTAGTTGCTAGTAATATACTTCTTGCGACCCACTTGGTACCAGGTAATCTCATCATTATCGTTTAATTTTCCAATTAGGGTAATTGTTTCGCCGTTTGGAATCTCTGCCACTTTATTTCCATAAGGCGCATCATAAACATTGATTGACTTATTATGGAGATAATCAACTTTGGCCTGCACATTCTTCAAGGGAATTACCGTTAAATTATTAATGAGTTTTGACTTTTCTTTCCGGATATCCTGGTTGAATGGATTATCAACAACGTGCATTTGATCATACTTAATCCATTGATCAGCGCCGATTTCATACCAAAACTGACCATTCTTAGTCGCAACCCGGTGGAAGGATTTAACCGTAATATCAGCAGGGAGAGGGGCACCGACTGGCATGCCACCAGCTGTATCAAATACCTGTGTCGGGGCATCGAGGTGGAGGTACATTTCAATCGATTGGACCTCTCCCCAATTCTGTTTTCGATAAAAAAGGTGTACAATTCGTTGCCGCATATCAAATGTTCCCTTAGTTTCACCTTCAGTTTTTACATATCGGTAATTAGGAAATTGCTTTTGTTCAATTTGGTATTCTTGACCGATGAATCCGCGTAATAATTGCGGGACGGTAAGGTTTGCTCCTGAATCAATATCATTATAGTAAACCCAGATAGGATTTCCTGTTTTAAACTTGTCAATCATTATTAACACTCCGTAACCTTAATTCTCTATTATTATAGCGCTTTTTAGTAGCTGACACGATAAAGAACGACCATATTTCTCTTGAGAATTGCGAATAGGTGATTTTTTTATTACAATAAGCCTATTCAAATTTATTTAGGAGAAGAAAAATGGCAAAAACTCGGCACCAACAAATTAGGCACAATACGACATTAGCAATCTTTATCGCAATTATTCTCTTACAAGATTTTGTCCCATTTTTTGGCAACATTCCGCTGGGGCCGCTTAGTATTACGACCCTTCATGTAACAGTCATTATTGCGGCAATTGTGTTGGGTCCCGTTGATGGCGCAATTATTGGTGGTATTTGGGGACTCCTGACTTGGGTGCGGGCATTTGTGGCACCAAGCAGTCCGCTTGCTCCCTTAGTTTTTGTTAACCCGCTTGTTTCCGTTGTCCCGCGCATTATGATTGGGATTTTAGCAGGATATACTTTTATTCTTATGTGTCGTTTGGTCAAAGCAAAATATATTGCCGCGGTAAGTGCTGCAATAGTAGGAACACTTACTAATACTGGCTTGGTATTAGGCTTTATTTATCTATTTTATCGTACTCCAGCAGTTGCGCAAACTTATGGGGTAAATGTTAATCATTTATTAATTGCTTTAGAAACAGTCATGGCGACTAATGGGCTCGCAGAATTGATATTGGCAATTATTATTGTCCCAATGGTTGCTCTTCCGGTATTGGAAGTCCGCCGTCGTTTGGAAGTAAATTGAGCGCAGTATAAAAAACGAGGCTGAATTTTTCAGCCTCGTTTTTTATACTCAATTATTTTTTAGCAATTGTTGGTACTTCTTCAGTTTCTTCGACAACGATGTCACCATTATCATTAAGTTTAGCAACTAACTTATGAACGTCACTGTGATCAAGAACGTAATCAGCAATCCGGTCTTCGATTTGTTCTTGGATTACTCGGCGAAGAGGACGAGCACCCATCTTTGGATCAAATCCCATGTCAACTAATTTTTCTTCAACATTGTTAGTGACTTCGATGTGCAAGTTCTTATCAGCAAGCATGTTATTAACATCATCAATCATTAGACTAACAATCTTCATCAAGTCATCTTTAGAGAGGGCATTGAATTGAACAATGTCATCAAACCGGTTTAAGAATTCTGGCTTGAAGTAGTTTGTCAACTTGTCAATGATGGAATGAGTACTACCATTAGACTCAGCACCAAAACCAACACTTGCTTCTGAATCACCAGTTCCGGCATTAGATGTCATGATAATGATTGTATCCTTGAAGCTAACAGTACGTCCTTGAGAATCAGTTAAACGACCATCATCAAGAATTTGTAAGAACATGTGCATAACATCTGGGTGCGCCTTTTCAACTTCATCAAGTAAGATCAAGCTATAAGGGTGCCGCCGTACTTGTTCAGTCAACTGACCAGCTTCTTCATAACCAACATAACCAGGAGCAGCCCCGATTAATTTAGAAGTAGAGGTCTTGTCCATGTATTCAGACATATCGAACCGAATCATGGCATCCTTAGAACCAAATAATTGGAGGGCAAGTTGCTTAGCGGTTTCAGTCTTACCAACCCCCGTAGGACCAACAAAGAGGAAACTACCAATTGGCCGACCAGACTTGTTCAAACCAATCCGGTTACGACGAATGGCACGGGCAACCTTATCCACTGCTTGGGTTTGACCAATAACATGTTCATCAAGCTTCTTATCAAGGTCGCGAAGTTGATTTTCTTCTTGCTTTTGCAGGTCACCAACTGGAATATTTGTCCGTTCTTCAACGATTCTCTGCATATCCTTAACGGTAACAGTTGCAGAATCTTCAGTATGGTTTTCTTCGGCTTCCTTCTTTGCCTTTTCAAGCTTAGCAACCTGATCGCGGTAGAAAGCTGCCTTTTCATAGTCTTGGTTATCAGCTGCTTGTTGCTTGTGTGCTTCAGCTGTGTGGATTTCATTTTCGATTGCGTTTGGATCCACGTTTTTAAGGGTTAAGTTCTTCTTTGAGCCCGCTTCATCAAGTAAGTCGATGGCTTTATCAGGTAAGTAACGATCTTGAATGTAGCGGTCAGAAAGTTTAGCAGCTGCTACAATTGCGTCATCTGTGTACTTAACGTGGTGGTAATCTTGATAACGACTTTTGATTCCGTTTAAGATGCGGATTGTTTCTTCAACGGATGGTTCATCAACTTCAACTGGTTGGAACCGTCGTGCAAGAGCTGCATCCTTTTCGATCTTCCGGTATTCATTAAGGGTAGTAGCACCAACTAATTGGAAGTCACCACGGGCGAGGGCGGGTTTAAGGACATTTCCAGCGTCCATTCCGCCTTCAGCATTTCCTGCGCCCATGATTTCGTGGATTTCGTCAATAAAGAGGATGATGTTCTTATTTTTACGAACTTCTTCCATTAATTGTTGCATTCGTTTTTCAAATTGTCCCCGAATTCCTGTTCCTTGAACTAAGGAAACAACATCGAGTCGGATAATTTCCTTGTTAGCGAGCTTTTCAGGAACTTGGCCACTAACGATTGCTTGAGCTAAGCCTTCGACAACCGCGGTCTTACCAACCCCAGCTTCACCAATCAAGACTGGGTTATTCTTGGTTCGACGGTTTAAAATTTCAATTACTCGTTTAATTTCGTTGTCGCGCCCGATGACTGGGTCAATTTTACCTTGGCGAGCGAGATCAGTAAGATTGATCCCATATTGACCAAGGATTCCCTTTCCATTTCGTCCGCCACCTTGTCGTTGGGATTGGCCGTTCATGTTTTGACCATTAGCACCGGCAGCTTGACTTTGCATATTGTTCATTGCGTTCATGAAGTCTTCGAGGCTTCCAAAACCGAAATTATTCATTCCGTTACCTCCATTCATCATATCTGTTTGTAGATTTTGTAATTTTTGATAACAATTTTGGCAGAGGTCTATTTGAATCCGTTGTCCATTAAAATTCATTTGAAGATGAATCGTGGCTGGATTTTGATGACAGTATTGACATTGCATCTAAATTTAATACCTCCTAAATAGTTTCATCAAGAATTTTTTTGACCTTTCTTGACCATTGATTAATATTATACTTACTTTTTATCGCAAAGCAAGCTATAAAACTTAAATATTTTCTTAAATAAAGAGCGATCTTTCCCGTATAGCTAAGTTACTTAGGAATACCAAAAACAGCTCACTTTGATTTTAGCACTCTTTAGCTATGAATGCTAAAATAGAAGGGTGCTCGTAATTTCGTGTATAATTAAGAAGATAGAATTTTATGTTGAGGTGATTGAATGGCAGAAGAAAATTTTGAACAATTGTTGGATGATTTACGAAATAAAAAGATTGATCATTTTGTAATTACCCCCGAGAATTTTCAGCAATTTCAACCGATTTTTCACTCGTATGCATATCGTTCGCAAATTGAAGGCGAAGCGCAGCGAGGCGGTAAAATTATTTATCAATTAAGAGAGCGATAAATCGCAAGATGTAGCCTTGTATTTAACGCTTACAATTGCTAAAATGTAATTATCGAGGTGTATCAGTGGTAAAGCTACTGATAATAAATTAATTATATCTGCTCGAAGGAGACTGATTAATATGGAAAAACGTGAATTTACAATTACTTCTGAAACTGGTATTCATGCTCGTCCAGCTACTATTTTGGTACAAGCTGCTTCAAAGTTTTCATCTGACATTACTCTTTCATACGAAGGTAAGAGTGTAAACTTGAAGTCAATCATGGGTGTAATGTCCCTTGGTGTTGGTCAAAATGCTAAGGTTACTATTACTGCTAATGGTGACGACGAAAAAGAAGCTTTGGACACCGTTGCTGAAACTATGAAGAAGGAAGGATTGACTGACTAATGTCTATACTACTAACCGGACTTGCCGCTAGTAGTGGTATTACGATTGCTCCGGCACACCTGTTAGTAGAGTCAGATCTATCTATAAAAAAACAGCATACAGCTGATGAGAATCATGAGGTCGCCCGGCTTCATGATTCTTTTGCGTTAAGCAAGACCGAACTTCAGCATTTATCTAAGCGTGCCCATGAGCTGCTAGGTCAACGGGCAGTGACGATTATTGATACCCAAATTGCGATTTTAGACGATCCGACTTTACAAAAGAAGATTATTGACCGTATTAATAGCCATCATGATACTGCGGAGTGGGCTGTTAAACGTGTTGAAGATTATTATTTAAGTGTTTTTGAGCGCAAGAACGATAATGAATATTTATATGCGCGGGCAACTGCCTTACGTGATGTGACCAAACGAGTCTTGAGTCACCTATTGAATGTTTCCTTACCAGACCCAGGGCTTTTAGATCACCGGGCGATCTTTGTGGCTAATAATATTACGCCTACTGATACTGCTCAGTTTGATAAACGATATGTTGCGGGGATTGTTACAACTAATGGGGGGCGGACCTCTCATTTTACGATTATGAGTAAGACCCTTTCCTTGCCCGCTGTCGTCGGCGTCAAGAATGCCACTACGATCATTCATGATGGGGACTTGCTGATTGTGGATGGGATTCATGGTAAAGTGATTGTCAACCCAACAAAGGAAGAGGTTGAGCATTACCGTTTATTAGCTGGTAAATTTATCCAGGAGCAGCAAAAATGGGGAGCGTTAAAAGATAAGCAAACCGTGAGTGCTGATGGGCGCCGATTTGAAGTGGGAGCTAATATCGGAACATTTGCTGACGTTATTGATGCTCAAGAGGATGGTGCCGAGGGAATTGGCCTTTTGAGAACAGAATTCCTCTATATGAGTAAGGATGAATTGCCAACAGAAGAGCAACAATTTAATGCTTACAAAAGATTTGTTTCGGCGATGAATGAACAGCGGGTAGTCGCACGAACGCTTGATATTGGTGGGGATAAAAAACTGGGGATGGTTGCTCTCCCTCATGAAGATAATCCTTACCTGGGTTTTCGCGCCATTAGGATCGGGTTAGCACGCCCAGAAATATTGCGTCCTCAATTGCGGGCTCTCCTTCGTGCATCAGTTTATGGACGGTTAGCCATTATGTTTCCGATGATTGCAACGATTGAAGAATTTCAAGCAGCGCGCGCGATTCTTGACGAAGAAAAAGAAAAACTTGAACAAGCGGGGATTCAAGTTGCTAAAAATATTGAAGTCGGCATGATGTTAGAGATTCCGGCAGTTGCGGTTATGGCTGAACATTTTGCAAAGTATGTTGATTTTTTTAGCATTGGCAGTAATGACCTTATCCAATACTTATTCGCTGTTGATCGTGGAAACCAGCAAGTAGCATACCTATATCAAGAACTTCATCCGGCGGTTTTACGGATGGTGCGGCAAGTGATTGAAGCTGCGCATGCTGAAGGTAAGTGGGTCGGCATGTGTGGAGAGATGGCTAATAATCCTTATGCGGTTCCTCTATTAATGGCAATGGGGCTTGATGAATTTTCAATGAGCAGTAGTCAGATTTTACGTGTTCGCTCTTTAATTAACCAGTTGAATACGCGCAAATTACAACCATTAGTTCATCGGGCGATTCATGCTGAAACTGCCGCTGAAGTTCGCAAATTAGTGGAAGAATATGTTCCGCAGGTAAAACTTTAATAAAATAGAAATAACTTTCTTGATAGGATACAACGTCAAGAGAGTTATTTTTTATTCTCATTATTAAAAGATTTTGTAAAGAAATTTTAATCAGCCTTTCTGAGTCTTGTTACTATTAGAAGGAAGATTTAAAATAACCTAAATCTGTTTTGCGGTTCAGTGAATGCTTTAGTATAATAGCAGTTATGACTAATTATTATCTAGAAAACTTATGATGAAAAAGGAGCAGTTAGGTTGAATATTGGTATTTTTACAGATACATATTTCCCTCAGGTGAGTGGCGTGGCGACTTCGATTAAGACGCTTCGTGATGAATTGATTGCTCAGGGACATCATGTATATATTTTTACGACAACTGATCCTAAGGCTAAACATGATGACGTTGAAAATGGGATATACCGCTTTGCAAGCATTCCCTTTGTTTCGTTTTCCGATCGTCGAATTGCGGTGCGTGGCGTATTTCGAGCCATCAAGCTTGCTAAAAAGTTCCAATTAGATATAGTTCATAATCAAACTGAATTTGCGCTTGGAGTTATGGGGAAGACGGTTGCTAAGCATTTACATATCCCCTGTCTCCATACTTACCATACGATGTATCAGGATTATCTTCACTATATTGCGAATGGTCATATCCTTAAGCCTAATGATGTCGCACGGCTTGCTCATCTCTATTTGAAAAATATTTCTGGGATTATTGCTCCAAGTAACCGTGTTTTGGATACTTTAACCAGTTATCATGTAGAGTCACCAATTCGTGTTATTCCGACTGGGATTAATTTACGGGTGTATAGTAAACGCGATTCAGCAGAAGAAATAGCTAATTTAAGGGCAAAGCTAGGCTATGGTGAAGAGACCCCAGTTTTACTTTCGCTTAGTCGTTTAGCATATGAAAAGAATATCCATTCATTAATAGAAGCAATGCCAGATATTCTTGCTCACAAGCCTGATGCACAGTTGCTGGTTGTTGGGGATGGTCCCGCAAGACATACTTTGGAGCGTCAAGTTCGTGAAATGCAGCTTAATGACAATATTAGTTTTGCTGGTGAGATTTCAAATGATGAAGTTTACCATTATTACCAGATGGCAGATGTTTTTGTTTCAGCCTCCGATTCTGAATCACAAGGACTGACTTATGATGAAGCCCTTGCCTCGGATTTGCCAATTGTGGTTATGCGTAGTGAATATACTGACCAATTGATTGATGACGCAGCGATTGGCATTAGCTTTCAAAAGCGGGCCGACTTGGTTAAGGGTGTCTTGTTTTACCTTAACCAACCAAAAAACTCAGAATCAAGGTTGAGACGGCAACAAAAGCTGCATGAAATCTCAGCAGAAGTCTTTGTTGAAAAGGTTGTTCAGTTCTACCAGGATTGTCAAAAAGATATGGCTGTCCATGATGAACTTAACCAAGCTGAAAAATCGCATCGTCTTTTTCACCGCCCAAGGAGCTAATGATGATTAAAATAACAATGTTTTCATCTGCAGATAAGGTTGCGGGACAAGGAGTAGGAAGCGCCTATCTTGAATTAATTAACTTGTTGCGCAACCAGTGCAGTGACAAATTTGAAATTGAAATCAACCGTTATGGGAAGAGTCAGATCAGTCATTATCATACAATCGACCCTCTTTTTTACCTGTCAACTTTTTCAAAAAAGCGGGGTCGAAAGATTGGCTATGTGCATTTTCTTCCCGAGACGTTAGAAGGAAGTCTTACAATCCCGCAACCGTTTCGCGGGCTTTTTTATCATTACATTATTGCCTTTTATAAACGAATGGATCAGTTAGTAGTTGTGAATCCCTCTTTTATCAAGCAGTTAGTAGCATATGGGATTCCGGAAAAAAAGATTACCTATATTCCTAACTTTGTTGATAATGATCGTTTCCATCCATATTCAGCTGTTAAGCGGACTGCTCTCCGAAAAAAATATGGGATTGCTGCCGATAAGTTTGTGGTATTAGGAAGCGGCCAGGTTCAAGAACGAAAAGGGGTTCCAGACTTTATTCGTCTTGCTCGCCAAAATCCGGACGTTGAGTTTTTTTGGGCTGGCGGCTTTTCTTTTGGCCGTTTAACAGATGGCTATAGTGAATTAAAAAAGGTGGTAGATAATCCACCAGCTAATTTACATTTTACGGGAATCGTTTCACGGGATAAGATTGCTGAACTGAACAATCTTGCCGACCTATTTCTTTTACCTTCATATAATGAACTATTTCCAATGTCTGTCTTGGAAGCTTTTAGCTGCGGGACACCAGTAATGTTGCGCGATCTTGACCTTTATCATTCTATTATTGAAGGGGATTACGAGCCTGCTAAAGATGTCAATGAGATGCAAATGAAGTTGACATTATTACGCAATGATCCTGCACGACTGGCACATTGGCAAAATCAGGCCCAGCGAGCTGCTAAGGAGTACTCAAAAGAACATTTGGCAGATGTTTGGACTAAGTTTTATCAGGAGCAAGCGCGAAAGGGGGATGCTTAGTGAGCAGACGAAATTGGTTAGTATTAAGCATAATGCTAATTATTGGAATTGGAATTCTCGGCTACTCATTACGTAACTCAAACATCCACCTATTGTTGCAGGACGTTTCTGCCATTAATTGGGGATGGATGCTCGTTGCACTTGGCTGTATTTGTTTATATTTAGGTTTAGAAGCGGTTGTCGTAAAGATATTTATGAATGATCGTCACGATGGCTTTACCTGGAAGGATGCATTACGATTACCATTAATTGAACAACTATTTAATGGGATTACTCCATTCTCAACAGGGGGACAGCCAGCGCAATTAGTTGCAATGATTCAATCAGGCGTTGATGGGGGATTAGCAAGTTCAGTTCTTTTAATGAAGTTTGTTGTATTCCAGGCAATGATTGTTGTTAACTTCTTGATTAGTTTGTTAATTGGCTTTCATTTTATTGCGGAGAAACTCCATGCTCTTTCGTTACTAGTAATATTTGGCTTTTTGATTCACTTAGCGGTAATTGTCGGATTGCTGATGGTGATGTACTGGTATAGTTTTACTAAGAAACTAATGAACCTCGTTATCAAACCAGCTGCCATTTTTATGAAGGCTAACCGATATGAGCACATGAAAGTTGTCTTAAATGAAAAAGTGGATACTTTTTACCAAGAGAGTCTCCGAATGAAGCAAGATTATAAGAAGCTGCTTAAGGTTTGCGTAGTAACTATTTTTCAATTATTCTTTTACTATGCAATCCCATACTTTATTATGCTTGCGCTTGGAATTGACCGCATTAATTTCGTAATGGTGCTTAGCTTGCACGTGTTAATTTTTATGATTATTTCACTTTTTCCAATTCCAGGAGGGGCAGGGGGAGCCGAGTATAGTTTTTCCGTTCTCTTTGCAAGTTTTATTCACTCAAATACAAAATTGGTTTTAGCAATGATCTTATGGCGACTACTCACATATTACTTCGGAATGTTTGCCGGAATTGTAGCTGTATTTATAAAACCTGATAAAGTAAAAAGATAGAAAAAAGGATTGTGTGCTAGCACGATCCTTTATTTGTATGAAGGAGGATTATCATTGTGAAAGAATCAGAATTATTAGTGATTATTAGACGTTTGATTGCGATGCAAAACGATGATTCAAGAGATCGGCAGAAACGGACATTTGAAAAATTTGGTATTCCATTATGTGATGTAACTTATATCCATAGTAGGGAAGAATTTATCTTTGTCCGATATCGCCCTTATGAACGTTTTCGCTTTGATGATATTGACCTAGTTGCTATTGAAGTTTTTAACTGTTTATATGATCTTGAGAATACTTTTTAATTTTTTTAGAAAAAACAGTTGACGGGGAATAAAAACCCATGTATAGTAATTACCGTTGTCAAAACAGTTAAGTGCTGTTGAGATGGTTTAACAAAAAAATTAAAAATAATTGTTGACATCAACTTGATGACATGATATATTAATAAAGTTGCTGATTGAGTTATCGATCAAAAGAAATTCAAA
>OFFQ01000937.1_pt1 | contig 19253 bp, 18 predicted proteins | sample 1521411 | NCBI WGS metagenome assembly OFFQ01 (sample SAMEA3504110, study PRJEB24116) | mouse gut metagenome | biome: mouse gut; feature: mouse-associated habitat; material: faeces | place: Denmark | collected 2011 | reverse complement strand
TTTTGGGGCTGTTTTTGAACTATAGAGAATATCTACCGCTATTACAGCAGGCTTTCTATCCCCTGATTGATTTAGTTTTTCGATTACTTCTGCAACCTTTTTCCTGTTCCAGTCCTGATAAACGCCATAACGATCCAAGGCTTTTTCATCTATTTTAATGATAACGATATTCCCATCAACTGCCACAGGCTGTTGATATAGCCTGTCCGATAAAGAGAGGTCAACCGCATCCAGTATTTTCCATTTTGCCAGTAAAGTCAAAAAAGCCGAAACCAAAACAAAATAGACAATCAAATGAACATGTTTTCTCATATGCCTGACCACCTCAAATCTTGCATACATGCTTGGTCGCTATGTCTGCTTATTCTTACCTATCCTCTGATTCTGTACTTCCGCTGCGCAAGATCTTTAAGATCCGCTGTATTATCCGTTTTGCCTGTTCTTCGTCAAGTTCCCCTTCCTCTACAAAGATACGAAACAGCTCTCTGATTGCTTCATCACTCATCCTTATCACCTCCTTTATGCCCCTAGACGCAAAGCCAGGTGATAAGGTTCTAATTTTCTCAAAATAACGCCAAATATTCGTGTATGGAATGTTATTCCATACAAGCCATTAAAATAGTACCACATCTTAACGTAAAATAACAGTATAAATATTGCAAAAATTCAGAAAGGAGGCTGCAAAATGGAGCTTGATTACAATAAATTAGGACAAAGGATACGAAAACATCGCATAGCAGCTCATCTTACACAAGAACAGCTTGCTGAAGTAGTGGATGTTGTACCATCATCAATCTCACGTATTGAAACAAACGCAAACAGTTGTTCTCTCCCTTTGCTGGTAAAAATTGCCACAGCCCTTAACGTCAGCACTGACGCCCTAATTTGTGATAGCCTGCCTTCTATAATAGATTTACATTTGCGAAAAGACTTTGAATCTCTGCTTTCCGACTGCACCGCCAAAGAGCTTAACCTACTGATTAAAGTTCTTGAAGTAACCAAAAAGCTCTGAGGGAATAACATTTATAATAGCCACCGATACTCTCAATCGGCGGCTATCACAATTTATATTGCATCCTCTCCGTACCTTGCCTTTACCTTAGCACGAAACCTTTGCCAGCTTGCTTCTAGTTCCTCTGGTGTAGATTCAGGAATCTCAATATCGCTATTCTCCACTTCTTCCTCTATTTTCCTTACGTATTTATCAGCAAAATAGGAATATTCATTCAAGAGACAAGTCAAGCGAAAATATGCTCCAATCTCTACACAATGCCCTACACATTGTTCAAAAAGCTCTTGCGTCATAGGGATCTGATGCTCAATGGCAGCGTTTTCTTCCTCAGACAAGCAAATTGCTTCCCTAACAAATTCCGCCAATCTCCTTTTTTGTTTATCTGTCAGCTTTTCAATAGACTCCATCTTTATGCTCCTTCTATGTACAATAGCATCATTATAATATATTGTGATTATTTCCACAATATTTATTTCGCTTTCGGGAAACTATAATTGAATCATCAAACAATACTGGAGGTGGTTTCAATTATAGATTTTACTCCACTATGGGAAACAATGAAAAAGAAGCAAGTCTCCCAATACCAGCTTTTAAAGCGTGGGATTGACAACAAAACTCTGGATTCCCTCAAAAAGAATAAAAATATTACACTGACAACTATGGAAAAGCTCTGCAAAATCCTTGAGTGTACACCAAATGAAATTGTCAGATTCCACGACTGAAGCTGCTGGACGGTAAGTTTTATCCAGTAGCTTTATTTCTTTTCGTCCATACCCTTTATCAATCCCAGGGAAGCAAACATAGTGACAGTATTTTTAATACCTGCCATATATGCTATATCTGAATAACGATGATTGACTGTTGATGTACATGCAATGTAATCATTGATGATTATTCTCTGTTCTCTCGTCAAATCAAGGCTTTCATACCGCTTCTCTAATTCATCCTCAGCTTCACGATCCGCTTTGTACATTTCGTCTGCCATTGCCATCTCATCCCTGCTCTCATCCATAAGTCGCCCCATGCCCATTTCTATCATCTTTTCAATTAGCCCATTCATAACCTTTTCTCCTTTTTTAGTATGTGCAAGAAGTTAGACAAGACTTCTTAGAACTTATATACCTATATTATATTTCTTATCCTATATATGTCAAACACATTTTACTAACAAATTATAAGTTTTTTCGACAACGTAAGCGATTAAGGAGTATCTTAGTATGGAAGATAAAAATTATGGATATGTCAAAATCAAACTGGCAAAACTTATTAAAGATAGAAAAATCAGCAAAAACAAACTGTCTCATAGGGCAGAAATGCAGCGTTCACAGATCAACCACTACTGTAATGAGGAAATTACAAGGCTTGATACTGCTGTTCTGGCAAGGCTTTGTACAGCTCTGGACTGTAAAATTGAGGATTTATTGGAATTTGTGCCGAAAGAAAATACAAAAGATAGTTCTTCATAATCCCCTTATATCTCCTAGATGTGCAAGAAGTCTAATCAGATTTCTAACAACTTATATTCCTATACTACATTTCTTACACTATATCTATACAGGTATTAAAGCGTAAAGGAGTAGGATATCATGGAAGAATATGACTATGGATATATTAAAATCAAACTGGATGAATTGCTTAGGAAAAGAGGCATAAGCAAGAATAAACTGGCTCACAGGGCAGAAATGCAAAGAACACAGCTTAATAATTACTGCAACAATGACGCTACAAGGCTTGATACTGCTGTTTTAGCAAGGCTCTGTACTGCTTTGGACTGCCGTATTGAAGATTTACTTGAATTTGTACCAGCTAAAGAAAAAGACTGACAAAAAGCTACTGGACGCACATATCCAGTAGCTTTTTCATTTTAGAGAGAATACTGCGCTATGCTCACTGCATTGCCGCTTTATTAAGCATTTGCTTTAGCTGTAGATACTTCATGTACTTGTAAGGATTTCTAAAAATGCTCCTGATACTAAGGGGGTATACTATCCGATACTGGATATGATGGTAGATACACCACTGGCAGAGACTTGTTGTGGTGAACCCTCCTGACTGGAAATTATGCTCCAGATAAGAAAGTTGCTGTTTCTCCCAATCGCTGTAAGATGCCGCTACAATAGGGAAATTCAGGTGTTCCGTAAAAAAGTGAAGTCCTTTGAGTCCTTCTTCATTAAAATCTAATATTCGCTTCATCAATCTCCTTTCCTATTCTCTCCGTTCTTTAATATACCATATATTGGAATAATTGGATAGCAGAAAATGGAAGGGGACGCACCTTATAAATATCAAGATTATAGCCTGCCAGCAGTCTATCGGGTAAGCACTCTTTAAACTCGCTAAATAAGAATAGCCATCTTTTCGGCTGTTCTTATTTAGTGAGTACACTGGGGTTTGGGGGAGTAGCCACCATCAAAGAATCATATACGCCCTTTAAAGGAGTTCACCTCTACTCTTTGACTTTTAACACCGAAAAGGGATTCCAGATGTTACTCCAGAATCCCTCTCCAGACTAAAAAATACTAAGAGAAAAGGTTTTTGCTTACTATTTTTTATATATAACATACCCACTCCGTAAGCAAAAGAGTGTTCATTTATATGTATAGAATTGTAAAAATTCTGTACAATCGTTTTTAAATGTTTCAAACAGCCAAATAGTCACTTAAAGGAAATAAAACTCATTCTGCCGAAATTCTATCCAAAGAGCAACATTCCCTCTGGAAGAAGCGGAAACATATTTACCGATAAAATGTTTCCAAAGTCTATTTCATCATAGACTGCTTCTGGATCATCCTCATACATATCAAATACGTCATATTCATCAAAATACAATTCAATATAATCAAGCGGAAATTTATTATACTTTTTCATCATATGCCTTATTTCCTTTTGTGCTTCTTTGTCACAATCATCAAAATGTTCTATATCGTAAACAAGATTTTTATGCATCAAGTTGCTATATGCTATTCCATCACAATCCCAGAAACCATCTTCAAAATCGCCTATTGTCAGTCTATCTGAAGTATCAACTTTATTACTCACGCCAATGCTAATCAGAAATTGTTTCTTTAGTTCCTCTGGATTCTTGTATCCTGCATCACTGTCATAGTTAAGGATACATGACATCTGTTCACAATGATACTTGTCAAAGGCAGTATCTTCCATGAGTTCTTCCAGCGGTTTTCTAAATAATTCCTTATCGTCTGTATCATAAAGCAGAACCATTAGCTCCTTATCAACTTCCCTTAAAATATTCTTCATTCCTTTTATATTCATCCGTTATCTCCTTTCTTCCTAAAGCGTTACACCCTCAGTCACATATTCTTCTTCCATTTCATCATTGTAAATCCAGATATAAAAATCTTCGCCATATTCAAGCAATTCATACCAATTCTCAGATAAGCAATAGCCAGATATTTCATCTTCCAAATCATCGTAATCATCGCTTTCTGCATCAAGGCAGTAGTTAAAATGCAACTCTATATAGTAGTCATCTATGCCATCCATTTCCTCATCATAACCACGATACTCAAGCAGTGCTGCTAGGTGGTTTTCTGTTGGAAAATCTGCTTCAATCACTGAAAAGTCTTTTTCAGTCAAAAACTGTAATAAATCATCCGCATCGCCAATAGTTATCGCTTCTTTAATAAATTCTTTAACTGTCATGTCAATCTCCTTTCTCTATTATGCTATATCATCTAATTCATCAACTTCTACTAAGTCACCGTAATTCACTGGATCAGTTATCTTGTTAATAAGTGGATTCTTAAAATATCCCTCCAAAAATTCCACATATGGTCTTGCATCTTTGTGTTTCTTAGCATATTTTTTGATTTTCCCATACATACTGCGGTCAATCGTTTTATACCAGTTTTTTTCTCCCATACGTATTAGCAACATACGAAAAGCAACAACTATCTGATTGCACTCAGGACAAACCAAAGCTGAATTGTAGTCCAGAAGGGGTGCAGGATTACTCCCCCAGCCCTCATGTTCTTCTCCGCACAGCGCACACTTCCATGTATTTCTCCATTCTCCAATAACCTTACTCATAATCATAATCTCCTTTCTCTTTTCTTCTATATTAAACGGCTATTGCCAGTTCTCCGACTTCTTCCATTTGGCAGCTATCAATTAATCCTCTGCGATATTTAATCTTCTCTTGCTGAGTCATATTATCAAACCTGTAAGCAAAGCTCAATAAATTACTAATATGGGGATGTTCCGCTTTAAATTGCATAACAGAATATATCATCGCCAAATCCTCTTTTGAGGATTCTCTAAGGGTATAGTTCATACAATTTGTGTACTCCATATGATCTGCATCTAATGAATCAACGGTTGACTGAACACCTACAGTAAAAGCCGCTGGCATTTTTGTCTCTCTTTCGATAAATACAAATTCGCTCTTTACTATCATGAGCTTTTTGCTCATAAGCTGTTCTCTAATCTTCACGCATGCAAAATGGTGTTTCCCCAAAATCGCTTCTTCATCTGATATATTGTACAAAAACCAATCTAATACTCCACAGTGATTCTGAGCTTCATCTTCTACTGGATACGCTATTTCTTTCTCAAATAAGTCCTTAAATTCTTCAACTGTCATATTCTTTGCCCTCCTTTTGTTTTTAGTAAAATGTATGAAATTTTCAAGGTTCATCTGTGCCTTTTTCTCTGGCTCTGTTTTTCATAGGTCACTTGACGCTACCTATTTCTATTTCATTCTCACTTTCCGTTGAAAGTAGAATTTTTTATTTCGATGAACATACAATAGCACATATGTGTTAGGATGTCAACACTTTTATTCACATTTTTTTGTTGAGGTAGAATATTTTTTATGTTATACTAGTCTCACGAAAGGAGAACGCCTATGTATTTCCTAGATATTTACCCCAGATATTACCTTGTAAGTGCTGATTTTCAGGCACATCCAGAGCTTTCCTTACAGGAAAAGACAAGATTAGTTATAGAAGAATATCAAGAAGAACTAAGAGCCTACTATGAAAAAGAGGGGAAAACTCCACCTATGGCATCTGCTATGAGCCGATACTTCATTATCTTATGGAGAAATCTCCCTAAGACAAATATTAATGACAATACAGAGGATACTTTGTTTGAAATGATGTGCCAGAGCATGGCAAACTTTAAAGATACTGTCTTTGAAGTGGTTATAAGAGATATTAATGTACTGGCGGATCATTCTATAGAAAAATTTATCAGGCGGCTATGTATGATAAAGAAGTATGCCAGCATAAAACCCATTTTCTTAGATAACACTACCGACACGCTTCTTACTCCTAAACTTGAATCTGTCTCCGATGATGGTATTAAGGCACTGGCAATACAAACAGCCTTTTCTGATATGGAATATGATAGACTGATAGCGTTCCTTGAAAATATGTATATATCTGTAAAAGAAGAACCTATCGAAAGTGCCACCAAGGAATTTATCTATTATTACTATCAGATTCAGCAAAGCAAAAAGGTAATTGCGGCGGTCGTAGATGAAAGCAGTTTGAACAGGCGCACCCTATATCGCTATTTTGATGAATTTGAGCAACATCCTTTTTTCCCTGAATACTGTAAGCTGTTTCCAGAACTGATAGACAAGCCCAAAAAACGCCCACTTGCTTTTGACCTAGAGGCTTTTCACAAGGATGCCACCCCTATTTTTACGGAGGGTAGTATTGGTGCATTGGCTTCAGATAAGGATTTAAGCAAAGATTTCTGGAAACAAAATACTCTGCTTTGCAACATTGCCGACATGAAAATTGATGATTTATTAGAAAAATACTCCCTAACCTGCTCTATTGACGCATACAGAACATGGCTTGCTGTTAAGAAAAAATTAAAAATAAAATAACAAATTATGTGACAAATTTATTTCCAAAAATATAATTATGTGCTATTATAATATGGTATAGATTAACTAATATAGTATTTAAATGAAGTGGGCATTGACATAAGAGATGGCTACATGGATTTATAATTAACTAAGATAGTATTAAAACAGGCTCTCAAGGATCTACTTCCTAAGAGCCTGTTCTTTATTCTCTATGCGACATCATCAGAAAAATCTTCTGGAGGTTCCCACCCAAGTATGGACTTTGCAAGTTGTCTAGCTTCTACTGTATTATCTGCTGGCTCATACTCTGCCATGACAATGCCTGCCATAAACGTGTATCTACCGACGTGATATCCAAAGTATTCATCGGCAAACTCATAGTCCAGCGTGACATTCGGAAACTTTTCCGACACTATACGCATTAAATAAGGTACTCCTAGCCATATAGTCTCAAATTCAATAATATTTCCTTCTCGCCTTGCGTCACAAGCGTTTACGGTAGTTCTCCAATGCTCCATAGACCAATCATACCAATCGTGAAATCCATAGAGTGTATCAAGTCTGTATAATTCTTTACCCATTTCATAAATACCATCTTGTTCTTCTAAGAGAAAATCAAGCAAATCTTTTCTTGTCGTGATCTCCTCTCCTTTTACCCATGTATACATAAGCATTTTATCTATTTCTGTATAATTTCCAAACTCTTTTGCAAGATAATACGCCCATGCACATTCTGCTTCATTTCCTATCTCTGTATCTCTGAGTTCTAGCGGCATAGGAACGATCTTGTTAAAATCAACCTCACAATCCTCACCTTTCAGAAAATCAAATACCTTATCAATTTCTTCTTGCTCTGCTCCATGTAATGTAAGTCTATTTGTTACCCATTTTTGCATTTATATAATCCTCCTTTTTTATTTTCTAAAGGAGTTCAGCGCTGTTCCTTTGATGTGACCATTATATCTAATAAATCAAATTTTGTTTATCTGTAGTTTGAATCTTGATTTTTGAATGGTTTTTTGAGCTATTTTCTTTTATTATTACAATATATATAACTTTATACTAATGCAAATACTATATATACTATTTTTACATCAAACACATTTTTAGTGTTTAACGTATACAAATAAAAGAAGCTGAGATTTCTCCCAACTCCTTTCCTAGCATCCATATTGTCTTATTTTGTCATACAGATAATATCATATTTTTCTATTTTCTCCATATACTTTATACTGGCAATCGCTATTAACACATTTATGTGTATGACAATCATAAAAGTTGGTCATTACCTTTTATGATTAAATGACCTGTCGGTGCAACTCCGACATAGCGATTGCTATTTCTTCACCAGCCTATTTTTCGCCTGCATCAACTGAATTGCTTTCTTTTCCTTTACACTGTTCTTGAAGAAAACATCTAAAGTATGCTGCGCTTCACCAGTAATCGCAATATCATGACACAAAAAATACTTCCTTACAACAAGCGCAGTCATCTGTTTCGTAATATCAAACTTAGCTTCACTATATAGCTTTTCTGCTTTTACTGCCATATTATGAAAGTTCCCTGTACTTTCTTCCATCATTATATTTTGCAGTCTATAGTTTGTATTTACTTCATAGTTAAAATAATCTTGTCTATTGAGGTCTGTTATTGTTTTATTATTACTCGCTGTTTCTGCTATAAGATTATATATTGAAAGAATAAATGCTATAGACTGATTCTGCAATTCTTTTGCAATCATAGCTTCTGTAATCATTTTACCCTTTTTCGTCTTAGGTGCGCAATCTAAAATATCATTGACAATCTGACTATAATTTTCATCGATATCTTTAAGCATAAAATACAACAATTTATTGGGATATGTGTATAGTATCTCAACTATCGCCTTTTTCTGATCTCCTTTTAATATTGACCTGAAATTAGGCAATATCTTTGCTACTAAATCCAAGTAATTAATACTTTTTGATATTTTATTTCCAAAAGAATTTACTTTACTTTCATCATATGAATAGAGACTTTCAGCTTCTTTCTGATGTTTCTCTACAATCTCCCTTTCCATATGATCTTTATCTTCCTTCATTTTAGTTTTTTCCTTTTCATCTGGTGGGGCAATTTTTCCTGCACTTTTAACTTTGGACAAATATCCCACATTATCGTTATCAATATTAAGTTCTTCCCATTCCTGCATATGCATAATTAAGCTATTCATTATGGGATTCAGTATCTGCACATTACTGGTAATATAGGAAAGAAATAATATAATATCCCCATTTGGCACAAAGCAAATATTATCCAAAATATACTTTAACTCCTCTGCACCCTCTCCTTCATTAAACTTTCTGTTTAAATGAGCCGCAGTAAAATATGCCAAAAGGTTTTCATCACAAAATTCAATTCCGCCTTTCCCTTTGACTTCTCTAATAATATTGGATTTAATAGCCATATTATAAACAAACATTGGATTTAATTCATTATCGTATGCTTTACCATACTCCTCAATTACCTTTACAAAATCTTCTTCTGCAAGAGGGTATTTTTTATTAAAATGTATATAGTGTGCTACAAAATCTAATGCAATTAACATATCCTGTACATTTTCTTCACCAGCATTCTTTGCTAATCGGAAGGTAATATTAGCTTCAAACACTTTGCTAAATACATTCGTTTCTTTCTGTGTCTTTGTGTAAGAGAAAGCCAAATAATAATCAACAAACTGATGTATAAAATCTGGATTTAACTGGAAATATCTTATTTGATCTGTAATATCTTCATTAATTCTTCTAGCTTTCTCGTTCACATCTTTAATATCATAATTGGGATTATTAGAGCATATATTTTTAATTAACTGTTCTCTTTTTGCATAATAAAAAGGACATATTTTCATATAAAAGATTTTATTTTCTTGCAGTTCTTCCAATGCTTTTTCTTTAATATTAAGATTCCAGTCAATTCCACAAAAAAGAATAGCATGTCCAAACTGTTCTCTGTATTCTTCCCAAAAAGATTTCCATCGTTCTTTTTTTATAAGATCATATCCATCGACTATCAATATTTTCTTTTTCTTATCAAGCTGAATATATTCATCAAAATCAACATCATCCCCATATTGTTCTGTCAACGCATACCTTATTACTTTTTTATTGTCTCTTGGTGAAAAACTCTCATCATATAAATACAACGGAACATACTCATCTAAAAACATTCTGCAAAGATATTTTGACAGAATTGTTTTCCCTGATCTGGAACTGCCTTCAATAGATACTGTTGCTTTTAAATTAATAAGTTCAAGAAATTTTTCTTCTGTTGTTACAGCATAATTTTTTAAATCATCATTAATATTTTTTGCTTCTAAAGAAGGAAATACAAAGTAATCTAAATAATTTTCGCCTTCCCTTTCATCCACATCAGTTTCTAAAAATTTACTAAATTCTTCCGTACAAGTAAATTTATTCCTTCCTCTGAAAATAACTTTCTCATTCTCTAAATTTTTCTCTGGCTTATAAATGGAACCATTGTATACAAATTTGTGTCCAATAAGAGTGCGTTTCTCTGTATCAAGAATTAATGTATTAAATCCATGTTCTGTCTTAGTTCCATAGAGAGCCAAACCACTTGATACATCTACATTAAATTTTCCATTTACTGTCTTAGTTTCACTAAGAGAAAAATGTTCATGCCCTGCGAAAATCAAATCAGAGGTTTCATACAATTTATTATAAAGTTTCTGTTTTGAGCCATCCGAAAACCACTCAGGACTATGATGAATAATAGAAAGTGTATAGTTTTCCTGCATTTCAAAATCAAGTTTGTCTATTTCTCTTTGTGGAAGATAGTGCAAGCCTTTATCTTCGTTTCCATCACATAAAAGCGAAAATGGAGCAGTATTAATAAGATTGACTTTTATTACAAATTTACCAAAAGTCAATTTTCTAACCTCAACAATTTTGCCCTTTTGAAAGCAGAAATTTCTTCCTGCAAAATCATAAAAATTCTTTAGCTGTGACAATTCTGCATAAAATTTATCGTTTGTTACTTTAGGAGAAGAATAATAACTTTTTAATTCTTCAATCCCTCTGTCTGGATTGGCGGCAAGATTATCATGATTCCCAGGTGCAATTAGTGTAGTAAGCCTTTTATCTGGCAAATATGCTGTCTTTATCTGATTTATTAATGTACCTATAAACCCACCCGCAGTCTTATATTGGTTCACTTCTCCAGAATGTGCTATATCTCCAGAAAAGACTATTATACACTCATCGAATTTATCAATCTGCTTTAAAGCGTTGACCATTGCATTAATATTTATTTCTCTGAATTTAGTATCTTCTCTGAAATGCGCATCACTTAAATGCAAAAATAAAATCTTCATTCCATTTCCCTTTCTCACAAAATATTTTATACAAACATCTGCTGTAATAATCCTTTTTTAATCTCTTTCCATATCTCCAGCTTATCTTTCTTTATCTGAATAGCTTCATCATATGCCGATAAGCAATCGGCTATTTTTTGTTGTTCATCCATACAAGGATATGCTATCACTGTTTTGCTAATATTGCCCTTGCTTATTGAAGAAACCTTTATTCCCTGAATCAACGGCATTAATTGATTATGATATTTCTCCGAATTAATATAATATCCTAAATATTTTGGTGCAAATACTATTTTAGGTCTACAAGGAATTGTATGCAAACCAGAAAGAATTTTTTTACCAATAGCTCCGCAAATCTCTGTTGCTTTTCCGACAGTCATATCTTCAGCCGTATCAGCAATAATAATATCACCACTACGCAGAAAACTTTTTTCGTCAAACTTATTTAATTGAATATCGTCATTAATATAAGGAACCTCCTCCTTGCTGACATCAATAAATGCTCCATATTTAATTAAAACATCTCCGTAATGAATGTTTAGCACCTCTCCTGTATCATCATTTAAACAGTCTCTTGAGAATGTATTATTCTGTATAATATTAAATATTTCATCAAAAGATTTTTCTTCCCACTCAGGATACTCACTTCCGTCATCCGCCTTAAATCTCACTTCATGATTAAAGAGTTTCTGCATTATACCTTTTCTCTGTTCTTCTAATACAGAAATTTTTTCCTCTTGTATCTGAATAACATCATCTACAGAAGACAGGAAATCAGCAATCTTTTCTTGTTCTTTCAATATAGGAATAGAAACCCTAATCTTTTCAATTTCTTTTGTACTTACATTAGTTTGATTACCTGTTCCACCTGTTGAAATATTATAAAATTGAGTTAGAAAGTTCTTTCCCTTAACTATAGAACTCAGAAAAACAGCATTCATGCTCTGTTTTGCTCTAATCAATCCCAATCTTTGGTTCAAAAGTAAATTCTTCTCATTACCAAATCTATATGAGTATCCATAATCATGCTTATTAACTGTTCCTGTCAGTGTAATCCCTATATCGTTTTCTTGTATTAAATATACTAATTCCTTTTCTGTAGCATCTTCAATAAACGAGGGTGTTCTATCTAAATCTAAATTTCCTTGATATAAATTCCCCATTTTGACTATCTGATATTTGGCAGGAGTGCTTATCATTTTTTTACTATCAAAAGCATATCCCCCACTAATAGTCGCTATATTATCAAATTGCTTTTCTTCCCACTCATCTGTAAACTCTGGAAATCTCAATTTAGGTTTTGCCATAACATCAGACCTCCTTACAATCCAAGCTCTACAAGAAAAGCATTGATTTTATCCAGAGCCGCTTTCTCTTTGGCATCTAACTCGACAAGTTTTTGCTTATTGGCAGCTATGTCAACAGGTTCTTCTTCCTCAAAAGTATCTACATAACGAGGGATATTTAAGTTATAGTAATTCTTTTCTATCTCATCCATGTATGCCTTATGGCAATATTTATCTATATCTTCCCTCTTAGTATAAGCATTTACAATCTTATCAATATGTTCATCGGTGATATAATTCATCGCTTTTCCAGATACAAATTCCTTACTGGCATCAATAAAGAATATATTATCAGAATTTCCGTTACGTTCCTTTTTGAATACTAAGCAACATACAGGAATACTTGTTCCCTGAAAACAATTTGCAGGAAGTCCTATAACTGCATCTAAGTAATTCAAATCTTTAATAATATATTTTCTTATTGTTTCTTCGGCTGCTCCACGAAACAGTACACCATGCGGAAGAAGCACAGCTATTCTGCTATCTCCCTCATCCATGTGGTGAATCATATGCTGCACAAACGCAAAGTCTGCCTTAGAAGATGGTGCAAGTTTTCCATATGGAGAATACCTTTCATCTTCCATAAACTTAGAATCGGCACTCCACTTTGTAGAATACGGCGGATTGGCTACCTGTACAGTAAACCTTTCATTCTCAAACTCTCTGTCATTCTCCAGTGTATCAACATTTATAATATTAAAGTTCTGGTATGGAATATCATGCAAAATCATATTCATTCTGGCAAGATTGTATGTACTGCTGACCTTTTCCTGTCCGTAATACTTGCGAACCTTTGCAAATTGTCCTACTTGTAGCAAAAGCGATCCAGAACCACAGGCACAGTCAAAAGCTGATAGAACATCCGTAAGTCCTACTGTGGCAAGTCTGGCAACGAGTTTACTCATATTTGTAGGAGTATAGAACTCCCCACCCTTTTTACCTGCTGTTGAAGCAAAGTTACCGATAAGCGTAATATAAGCAGTTCCCAAAATATCAACATCAGTGCCGCCCATCTCAAAGCTAATGCTGTCTATCTGTTTTAATATCCTTCCGATTAGCTTTCCTCGCTGTTTTAATTCCCTGCCGAGCTTAGAAGATTTCAAGTCCATATCTTCAAACAATCCCTTAAAATCTTCCTCTGAATCTCTGCCAATAGTGGAATCTGTAATGGATGCAATAATTTCTTCCATATAGTCAATGGTGAATGTATCAGCGTTTACCATCTTAATTACGTTTGGAAATAGATACTTTGGCTCCATTACAAAACCAAGGCTCTCCAACATATCATCCGCTAGTTCTTCTCTCAATTCCTCATCTTCCCACGCTTCCTCATAAGTCATTTCATCATGCTCAAAGGCTTCTGTTAAGAAAATCTCTGTCTTATCTGATAAGTGCTTGTAGAAGATAAGTCCAAGAATGTAGTTTTTGAACTCATACGCTTCCATTGTTCCTCTTAATTCATTCGCCATTGCCCATAATTTTGCCGCCAGCTCACTGGCTAATTTCTTCTGTTCATTTATATCTGACATTTCAATCCTCCTGTTTGATTTCTTCATCATATAAGATAATTGCAGTATACTCTGGAAAATCCAGATTCTTTGTCACTAAAACATCTGTGTCATACTTCTCTCCGAGCTTGTCCAACTCAGTAATTGTATCTAAATCAATAAAATATCTGCTACACTTATTGCCATCACTATCTAATAGTTCCTTTATGTATGCTTCTTCACAAGGTTTTTCTTTTTTAATGAAAAGCAAATGAAGCTCTCCATCTTCGTTACATCTGTTTATGACGGATGACCTCGAAATAATACATTCCATCTTGTTTCTCCTGTTCTACTGGTACTTATCACAGTTCTGTGTGATAAAGTCTATAATCGCCTGCACCAATGCTCTGCGCTCCCTAAATGGTAATGCCATAGGAATTTGTTCTTTGATCATATCCTTTGTAAGAGTATGCGAAAACTCATATTCGGATATAATCTGCTTTATCTTATCGGCATCAATATTCTTTTCCTTAGCAAAGGCTTCTATTTCTTCATTCCTCTCTTTATCCTCAAAATCAACATAGGCTTCTTCCACTGATGCATCGTCAGGAAGTCCTACCAGAACATCACCGATAAAGCGTTTGATAAGCTCCACTTTCTTTTTAAGCTCTGGATTATCTGTTCTATCCAATTCATCATAAATGTGCTGGATATCCTTTTCACGCTGCTTTTTGTTTTTCCTCTCCATATTTTTAAGAAGATTCATTATGTATGCCACATTGATTTTGTCCGTCTGAATAATCTCAATGCTAAAATCAATATCATCCAGAATAGATACCTTTTCGGCATCTCTATTATTCTTCAGATTATCATGGATTGTAAAATACCTGCTTTTGAAGTTCTCATATTCCTGCTGTGTCATTACCTGATCCAAGTCATCCCATGTAAAATCCACAAAGGTTTCAAGAACCAAAAGCATTTTAGAAAGCTCTCTAAAAGCAATAACAAACTTAGCCTGTTCTTCTTCCGATTGGATGTTATCAATATCTTCTGGGCGTGATACCACCTTGTAAAGCTCTGCAATTAACTGTTTGGCCTTATCTAAGTAATAATCATAGTCTTTGAGTAATATCTCTGAAATATCACCGCCGCCAGAAAACAGGCGCAGAGCATCATCTGTCTTTCGCTTCAAATTCCTGTAGCAGACAATATTCCCAAACTGCTTCGTTTCCTTTTCCACTCTGTTAGTTCTGGAAAAGGCTTGCAGGAGTGTATGCCATTCTAAGTTCTTATCTACATATAAAGTATTCAGTGGTCTGGAGTCAAATCCAGTCAGGTACATATTGACCACTATAAGAATATCAATTTCAGGTATTTTCTTTATCTGTAACCTTTTTGAAATATCCCTATTGTATGCGTCATATGTATCTGTCGAATAATTTGTATCAAACATTTTGTTATAATCATCCATGATGCTGTCCAGATAATCCTTGCTGTGCTTGTCAGCTCCATCCAGCTCATCATTCGCTCCATAGGAAAAGACTGCAGCAATCTTGAAATTATGCTTTATCTTCTTAAATTCGTTGTAATATTTGATAAGCATAGGAATACCAGAAGTCGCAAAGATAGCAGTATACTTATTGCCCTTTATCCTTGTTTTCCCTGTGTGGTGACTTATAATGTGATTTGCCACTAAAGCCACTCTATCATCTGATTCTAAGACTTCTTTCCTGTCAATATCTTCTACCATTGTTTCATCAGTTTCGTCATATTGACCTTTATATGTGCTGATATACTCTACATTAAATCCCAATACATTTTTATCAAAAATAGCTTCTTTGATAAGATACTGGTGCAGGCAATCCCCAAAGACATCCGCTGTTGTTCTGCTGTCTTGAGACTTGTTCTCTTTGAATCGTGGTGTACCTGTAAAGCCGAAATACTGCCCTCTCGAAAAGAACTTCTTAATCTTTCCATGCATCTTCCCGAACTGGCTCCTGTGGCACTCGTCAAAGATAAAGATTACCTTTTCATCACTGTACTGCTCCATAATTTTCTGGTACTTAGGCTTTTTTATAGCATTGGTCATCTTCTGGATCGTGGTGATAATGAGCTTCTTATTTCTATCCTGTACCTGCTCCACCAGCTTGTCGGTACGTTCTGTCATATCCACGCAGTCAGCTTCATAGGAATTAAAATCATCAATGGTTTTTGTGTCCAAGTCGTTTCTATCTACAAGAAAGAATATCTTTTTTATTCTATCTTCCTGTGATAATAATTGGGCGCACTTCCATGAGGTCAATGTCTTTCCTGATCCTGTCGTATGGAAGATAAAGCCACCAGAATTTGTATCAAGTGCTTTTCTAACCAGTGCTTCTGTTGCATATATCTGATATGGGCGCATTACCATAAGTATCTGCTCCGTATCACTTATGACCATATACTTATTAAGCATCCTTGACAGTCTGGACTGGTTGAAAAACACCGCTGAAAAATCATTGAGATTGTTTATTCTCTCGTTGATTTCATTTGTCCAGTAAAATGTAAGTGACTTCAATATCTTTAAAGAGTCTGTATTTGCAAAATATCTTGTTTCCACAGCATTAGACACAACAAATATCTGTACAAAGTGGAATAACCCTTTATAGCTGTGAATCCTGTATCTGTCAATCTGGTTGATTGCTTCTTTTATATCAATACCAGCTCTTTTAAGCTCAATCTGTACAATCGGCAGTCCATTACAAAGAATTGTTACATCATATCTGTTCTTATACTTACCGACAACAGTTACTTGGTTCGTAACCTGATAATGATTATTCTCTGGATATTTGCTCATAAATTCCAGATAAATTCTGCTCCCGTCATCCCTGTCCAGTACAATCTTATCTCTAAGAATTTTTGCACACTGGTAGACTGTCTTTCCTGTAAGTTCTACCATGACACGATTAAACTCAGTGTCCGACATATCCCTATTTTCAAGAGCCTCTTTATTAAAAATATTTAATTCCTTTCGGAAGTTTGCCACCAGTTCATCATAGTCTTTTATTTTTACAAACTCATAACTCAAAGTGCCGAGCTTTTTAATAAGTTGCTCTTCAAGCTGTGCTTCTGATTGATAACCCATCTATTCTATCTCTCCTATCTTATCTTCAAGTTTTTCCATATCTTTTATAATGATAATCGCCTTTTCCGTAAGCTCATACTTTCCCCTTTTCCCCTCAATCGGAAGCAACAAATTATCATCTCTTAATTGTTTAAACAGTTTATTTATGGTTATAGTGCTTACGCCGATCAAGGGTGCCATCTCTACCTGTGACAAAGGAACATACTTTGTTCCGTCAGGCAGCTCAATCTGACAGGAATACATATACTTTAAAACCTTATATGCATTACTTGTCATCTTATCAATTATTGAATCCATGTTCTATGCTCACCCTTTCATAATATTTTGAAATAACTAATATAAATAAATTTATATCTATTATATTTCATTCCTGTGTTTTAGACAATCCTTTTTTGAAAAATCTTCGATATTTCAGCCACACCTTCCCTGTTTGCTGATCCATTGACTTCAGGCATCCAAAAATTATACAATCTAATTGACACAAAAATAAATAATACCAATGCAGAGCATTGAGATCAGCTTACGAGCTACTTCTCAATGCTCTTTTTTTGTGTCCAAAAACAAACAAAGAAAGGAATTAATATATATGGTAAAGAACAAAAATTTGAATGATTCAAAAAAGAGGAAAAATGACGAGTTTTATACCTTGCTCTCCGATATAGAGGCGGAGCTTCAACACTATAAGAAACGCTTTAGAGGTAAAATTATTTATTGCAACTGTGACAATCCAGAGTTTTCTAACTTCTGGAAATACTTCCAGGTACACTTTAAGGAATTTGGAATCAGGAAACTCATCGCCACATACTACGATTCTGGAAAGCCTACATATAAGTATGTACTAAGCTCTGGAAATGATAAACCAACGAAAACTCCCCTTACTGGTGACGGAGATTTCAGGAGTCCTGAATGCACAGAAATTCTAAAAGAAGCGGATATAGTAGTTACAAATCCACCCTTCTCTCTGTTTAGAGAATACATTGCACAACTTATCAAATATGAAAAAAAGTTTACAATAATTGGAAGTCTTAATGCTGTCGGCTACAGAGATGTATTTCCGCTTATAAAGAGCCGCCAGATCTGGATCAGTTCCAACAATCCACACCAACGCTTTAGAATCCCTGATGATTATGATATAGGCGTAACTCGTGTTGATTCGGATGGTCATAAATATGCTACTATTGGAAATATTGCATGGTTTACCAACATTCCTACAGAAAGAGAATTTCCCAACTTAGCTCTAACAGCTCAATATTCTTCTGAAAAATATCCCCACTATGACAATTACGATGCAATCAATGTCAATAAGCTCTCTGAGATTCCCTGTGATTATGATGGTGTCATGGGTGTACCTGTTACCTTTATCGCCAAATATAACCCAGGACAATTTAAAATTTTAGGGATAACAACTGGATCAGACGCATTTGAGGCATCCCCTACCAAGAAATATATCAATCCTGTTCGTATGACTGGCACTCATAAAGGTGGTAGCAGTACAAATACTTCTGCTGTGCTTTTACTTTCCGAACCACCAGAGGACGGAGCTTACTATGCCGCCGATAATGTGGAGGGATTCTTAAAAGTCTTATACAAGCGAATTTTGATTCAAAAAAATAAGCCATAGGTTTTACGCCTACGGCTTATTTTTTGTTTCTATTCTACTTTTTATGGGGAAAGTGCAAGAACTGGATTTTACAGTTTATTAAAATATAGCTTTAGTTTATTACCTTCATTTTTAGAAAGTATTATGCTCTCTATATTTAAAGAATTAGATTCATCATATTTATAACCTGATATATTTTTGTCATCAGTTGTAGCATGTATTGTTGTTCCAACAGCGCCTGTTCTTGTTTCAGGTGTTTTAATGAAATTACCATTACTATCATACCAATAAACAATATATGTATTTATTTCTATGCTTTCATCTTTGTATTTAAATAAATTTTCTTTTTCTTCTTTATCCTCGTATGGTCTATCTGGTTCTATTTTATTATTGACTTTGATTTGTAGCGTTTCTTCTTCTGCGGCATCTTTTGTTATTGTAAGTACATAGTCATTGCCGACCTTTTCAAAAGT
>OFFQ01000932.1_pt1 | contig 19286 bp, 20 predicted proteins | sample 1521411 | NCBI WGS metagenome assembly OFFQ01 (sample SAMEA3504110, study PRJEB24116) | mouse gut metagenome | biome: mouse gut; feature: mouse-associated habitat; material: faeces | place: Denmark | collected 2011 | reverse complement strand
GCTCCCCCATTTCGACAGTTTTGTTTTTTCACTGTCTACTTTAGAGGAAGCATATCATTGTTTGTTTCCGCCTCAAAAATAAACTCGTCCCTTAAAATATTTAATTCGATATGGATTGAGATATTTCGCATCCAGTACTCTTCAAAATGAAAATATGAATAAATGGCAGAGAAAAAAGTGATAAGAGCACTAATGACTAAACCTATTGATATTCGTGTCTCGTCACTGATGCACATCTTTATACCAAGTACTATGGTGCTCAGCATAGATAGAAAAAGTATGGTAAGTCTCAAAGCGTATACGATTCTTCTGAATTTTATATCGTGGTGGCTAAAATAGCGATGGTACTTAAGTATAAGATCGGCGATATATTTTTGGGAATAGTCTAAGTTACTATACCAATGCTCATTTTTCCATGGAAATTCTTTGGGTTGCTTTTTCATTCCAGTGCTCCCCTTATCTATCCAAATACGATAATTTTATTATCTAGAGCCTACTCCATAAGCCAAAGCGTAAAAATGAGAATACTGGGCAGTAGCAAGGTCTGTATCCATTAACCTTTTTGCAATGAGTGCGTCGATTGAGGACTCATATTGGGACGCCAAACGTATGTAGAGCTCACTGACTTCTTTCTCTGTCATGATTTTCATTCTCCCTTTTTTTACAAGTATATCAGAAAGAACAGGATTTGTACAGCTTTATTCCATTTCTATGGAGGGGGACTGATATCTGGTCGATTTTCTCAGATGTCCGGCTTTGTCATAATCCACATTACATCGGCAATCCCTTTCGAATTGAGCATCCACATACCCCTTTACACCAACAATTGGAATATATTTCTTATTGGACAGAAGCTTATCCACAACCGCCCTGGTCCATTTTGGATTTCCTGTCGGAGAGAGAATGCCTTTTGTAAAAAGCATATTAACAATCTTTCCCAAACTGGCTCCGGAAAGATAATACTCGAATATGCTTCGGACAGTATCTGCCCTTTCTTCATGGATGACAACCTTTTCGCCATCTAAAAATATAGCCATATCGAAGTTTCGTAGTAACCTCACTTTCTGAAACATAAACAAAAGCAGGTTTAAGAGAGATTCAATCTCCTTAAATCTGCTTAGTGACACCCGTGATGTGTAATTGTAGCCAATTTTAAGACTTGATTTTAGTGCAATTTTGCCAAGAAAGGACAAAACATACGTATAACTATCGTTAAACGCAGTTTTTGTCTACAATGTCTTGTGTTGACAAAAAAGATGTACCATCAAACTGTTACTCAAAGACTTCTACGTAGCATTGTGAATATTTCTATAAAATGTAGTAACTGTTTGTATTATGATTTGCAAAAAATTGCCGATATAAAAAATAAACATATGTAGATTTTGTAAAATTATGACGGATGGTATATGAAGATTTATGCTTAAGCTTTCTATTCGAGAGAAACAGCAGCTGAACGAGAAATATAAGCTTTTGTCAGGAAGAGGGCCGAACAATCACTTACTCGGTCGGGCTATGCGGACTCTGCGTAGTCATCGCGCCGTGTTGCCGCCCGAAAATGCCTTTGGACTGTTCAGAACTGCCGACTATGTACAGCTGTGGATTCAGACAGAGGCCTGCCGTCACAGCAAAGCTGGGAGCTGTACGGTCTGCAACTATTGGAACGGAAAGCATTGCCCGGGTATCATAGATGAACTGATTGTCCAAGATCAACTCCCTGTGGATTGTCATACCTTGTTGCTCAACACCTGCGGGAGCCGTTTGGACCCGTTGGAGCTTTCTCGAGAGGAACAGGACAAGCTTTTTGCTTGGATCGCTAGGTATCCCTACAAAAAAATCATATTTGAGACTCACGCGGATACTTTGGATCAGGAGACCGTTGGGAGAGTTTGTGAGCACTTTCAGAAACAGGAAGTCCTGTTTGAGTTTGGAATCGAATCCTCATCCGCAGATACGCTTTTTTATTGCCTGAATAAGAGGCCTCCCCAAAAGAGCGTTCCCGAGATCGTGGAAATGGTTCATCAATATGGTGCGTTCTGTATCGCAAATGTCTTGCTGGGAGCACCGTTTCTGTCAAGGCAAGAGCAGGTTGAGGACGCCGTGAGGACCATTCAAGAGCTACTCCAGCAGGGAGTTGACTATATTACCTTGTTTCCAGTTAATATCAAGGCATATACATTGCTGTACTTTCTATGCCAGCATCAACAGTATGATGTGGTTTGTGGGGATATGATTGTAGACGTGCTGGCACAGTTCACCGCAAGTGAGTTGCCGAGGATCGACGTAGCTTGGTATGGGGAGCACCGGGAAGAGGGAACGGTTCCGCCCCATTTCTGCTCAAGGTGTCAAGTGGAGCTGCCAAAGCTGCTCCAGAAGTACAATCATGTGGAATCTTCGCTGGAGCGGGAAATTGTTCTTACAAAAATGCGGAGTCTCCGTTGTACCTGCCTGCCGGAGGACGCGAGGATCAGGCAGGCGGATTCACTCTACAGCCGCTTGGACAGAGGATATGGCTTGATCCAAAAGAGACTTTTGCCCGAAAGTGAGGTAAATTAGCGTGCAGCCACAACTTGAAGTGCATCTTCATACCAACTACTCATGCAATCTCCGCTGTGGGCACTGCTATAACAACAGCGGCGGTAGGAATCAGGAAGCGCTACCCCAGCAGTTGGTAATGGGGATCATCACGGCGTTCTGCGCGGCGTACGATGTAGAATTCCATCTGGAAGGCGGCGAAATTTTTTTGTGCCCGGAGTTGCTGGAGCGCATGGATACATTTCCTGACAACATCCTTCAGCGGATCACCATTACAACCAATGGGACGATTCAGCTTGAGAGCCCAAGGGCACTCTCTATGCTGACACGGATAGGTGCGCTGCGGATATCCGTTGAGGGGCATACGGATAACCAGCAGCGAACCGTTCGGGGAATCGGACTCGCCCCAGTCCTTGACACTGCGGCTTACTACCAACAACAGGGAGTCCCAGTTGTATTCCGAGTCACATTGAGCGGCGCCAATTATGACCGTTTTGTTGAAGAAACCATTCCGGGGTTGATGAAGCAGGGGTGCAGGACACTTCAGGTATATGAGTTTCAGCAAGTGGGCCGGGGATTGTCCAGCGGCAGCCAGCTCGCCCTGGGGAAATCAATCGGGGAGCTTCTCATCGCACTGGAAACACATGGCGCATTTTTGAATGGGAGCGTGAAATTTATGTTTCCCAGGGAAAGAATATCAGAGATTTATGCGCATCAGGAGGCGCTGGGCCGAAGCGGGTTTAACGTACAGCTGATCGTGCCTGAAAACAGCATTAGCATCCATGCGGATGGCGGCGTGTATATTTGCCCTTGGGACAATGACAGAAGCCACTGCCTATTTAATATCAAGGAAATGGATCTGAAGAGCGCTTTGAGGCGTCTCGACCAAGAGGATCTTACGCATACATGCAGGCATTGTTCCGCGATCCGAATTGTTTGCTGAGAGGTGTGCTATGCTTCAGGATATGAGCGCTTACGGAATCGGAAATACGCCGTTGATCGAATTAAATGCTGTCCATGGGAACAGGCTTTTTGTGAAGCTTGAGAAAATGAATTTTCTCGGGAGCATTAAGGCCAGGAGCGGCTATTGGATGGTCCGGGACCTCCCGGCGGAGGCGGAGGGCAGGACGATCGTGGAGTCAACCTCAGGAAACCTGGGCCTGGCCCTTGGATACTTCTGCCGGCTGGAGAACCGGGAGTTCTTATGCCTGGTCGACCAGTCGACGGAAAAAGGGAAGCTGGAAAAATTGCAAGAGCATCACATCGCATATGAGATCGTTCACGGATCCGGCGGAACAGACTTTCGGCGCGCCCGAATTCAACGGGCGCAAGAGCTGATGGACGGAGGCGGCTGCTATTGGGTTAACCAGTATGACAATCTGGCGGGAGTTGCGGCGCATCGCATGACGACAGGTCCTGAGATCTGGGCGCAAACGCAGGGAAACATTACTTGCTGCGTTTGCCCGATCGGTTCCGGAGGAACAATCTGCGGCGTCAGCCAATTTTTGAAGAGCAAGTCTGAGAAGATCCAAATCTGCGGCGTGGAGCCCTTTGGGTCCACGATTTTTGGCACGGTTTGCAGGCCCTACCTAAATGCGGGCGCTGGATTGGCTTGGCCGCCCCCTAATCTGAAACGCAGCGGCGCGAAGGTTGACGAGAGTTTTGCCATTGATGACCGGGAGTCCATCTGCCGCGCCCGGGAACTGCATGAGAGCTACGGGCTGTTTGTTGGGATCACAAGTGGAATGGCCTATGCCGCCGCTCTGCGGCTCCCGCGGAAAAGACGGAGGGGGAGACCATTGTGCTGATCGCCCCGGACGGAGGGGAGACTTACCGGGAACGCCTGGAGGGACGTCCGGTTTTGGAATGAAGTTACACGGAGGGGACAAAGTGGAGTACTGCGGCAAGAGCCTGGACGGATTTGAGTATGCGTTTTCCTCCTTGCTCTTGGCGAACGGAGTGAATGCGGATCCCTTGCCAAGCTTGGATTGCCTGAGCTTTCGCAGTTTTGCTTTCAGCGGCAGCGGGAATGTAAGGGACTGGTTTCGCCCGGCGGCGGAGTGGCGGTTCTATTTGCCGACGCTGGCCGAAAACCTGGGCTGCGCGGACATGTTGGAAGTGCGAAGCTCTCAGGATACTCCGCCGGATGCCTTTCCAATATGGACGCTGGTCGGAGAAGCTCCCTATCCGGGACAGCGGACGAGCGTACGGAGCAAATTTTATAGCGGAACGCCGCCCTTTCTCCTGTGCAAAAGGGTCCCGGGGCGGGGCGAAGTCATAGTCTGCGACCCGATGGGCGGTTCCTTTGATTTGGTCGAGGAGGATGCGCTACTTGCCAGGCTGAGGCGGTCCCATGGATTTTTGGCGTCGTTTCATGAGCCGCCGGCGGTCCATGTGGCGCCAATGGAGGCGGTCCTGGACCAAGCGCTGACATGGCGGGAAGCGTGCGGCCAAGGCATTGCCGCAAAGGATTTCCCGTTTGCGGAGCATTATCATGGCAGCACCCAGGAACAGATCTCTCTGCACTATGGTCTGATGAACGGATGCGTGCAAATGGATAAGACGATCCGGTTCTTTGCAAACGCCGGATTCCTCCCGGCGCCTGTTTTGGAGCGGCTTATGCAAATGCTTACAAGCCTCTCCGATGTATGGAAAAATGGCCGATTTGAAGTGCTGCATCAGTTGGACGAAACGTTATGGGCCGCTTTAGAGAAAGCGAGGTGAGCGAGTGGCTTTGGCACAGTCCCATCCTTCCTGCGCCGCGGCGGCGGCCGCCCGGAAGTACGGTACGCCCTGCTTCTATTTTGATGTCATGCGGTTTCGGAGTCGGATCGGCCGGCTGCGGAGTTCTTTGCCGGAGGGGGTGCGAATCTGCTTCTCTGTGAAGAGCAATCCGTTTCTGGCGCGATATGGGGCGGCGGCCGCCGACAGCGTTGAGGTGTGTTCCCCCGGTGAGTGGGAGTTGTGTGTCCGGCAGGGGATCCCCCCCAACAGAATCGTGGTGAATGGCGTCTACAAAAGCCCGCAGGAGCTGTCCTGGCTGGCGGAGGCAGGACCGGCGCGCATCTCCATCGAATCCGTGCGGCAGTATCGGCTGCTGGCGGACTCTGCGCGAAAGTGCCAGAATGTTCTGCTGCGGCTGACCAGCGGGAATCAATTTGGAATGAATCTGGAAGAGATCCAGGATATCGTTCGCCATCCGCACCCCTACATAGCGGTGCGCGGACTGCATTTTTATTCCGGGACACAGAAGAAAGAGGCGGCGGCCATTCAGAAGGACCTGCGGCTCCTTTGGAGCGCGCTGTCGGAATGCGGTCTTGCGGCTCCCGAGGTTTCCTATGGTCCCGGACTGGGCACCCCGCTCTTTGAGGGCGCATCTATGCCATATGAAGCTGCGTATGACGCGATGCTCAAGGAGGTCAGGCGCCTGCATAGCGCGTATCCGGTAACGCTGGAGCTGGGCAGACTGCTGACGGCAGACTGCGGCCTGTATGTCACGCGGGTCGTCGACAAAAAGAGGAATGGCGATCGGACTTTTTATATTGTGGACGGTGGGATCCACCAATTGTGCTATTATGGTCAAATCAATGGCGTCCCCGCGCCGGTGATTCATCAGATGTCCGGCGGCGCGCCATCTGAGGCGACGGTATGCGGGGCGCTGTGTACGGCCGGTGATATCCTTGCGAAGGATGTGATATTGCGGGAAATGGAGATCGGGGACTGCTTGATCTTTGGCAATGCCGGCGCCTATTCGGTCACAGAGGCGAGGAGTCTATTCTTGTCTCGGCCTCTGCCAGCGGTCATTGTATCGGACAACGGCAAGCTGGTGGAGATTCGAGAGAGCGGAAGCACCAGCCTTCTGAATATGTGCAATAAAAGGATGGATGAAGTTGGATCAGAAGCTGTTCAATGAGGTCGTGGGGTGTATCCGGACCGCATGCGAAGGGACCGTGGGTGAGGTGCGTCCAGAAAGCCGGCTGCGGGAAGATTTGAACATGGAATCTCTTCAGTTGGTTCTGCTGCAGGTGGAGCTGGAGTCGGTATTCGGCTTTACGTTCGATCCTCTGGACGATGACTTCCGGAAGATTTTCCAGACTGCGGAGTCCGTGTACCGCTATGTGAAGGACCGGGCCGATGAATGACGATTACAGCAGGGTCAATCCAATTCTGCGCCGGATCATGGCGGAAATCTATCGAAAAAGAACGCCGCTTCCGAAGGAGAATTTAACAAATGTCCGCATGGAACGGGTGCGGGATCAGGCCTTTTGCGAGATCTGGTTTATGACGCCCGGATGTTCTCACGACGCGCTGGGTGGCTGTACCATGTGCAACTACGGCAAAGGATGCGCTGTCACGGCGACAGAGGTTTTGAATGAGCTCCGGCTCAGGATTGAGGCGCTGCCCCACCGGCTTCAGGAGCTGATCGTGACTCCGACGGGCAGTATGCTGGATGAGCGGGAGGTTCCGGCGGCGCTGAGGGAGCAGATTTTTCAGTTGCTTCGGCGGCAAGGATGCCGTGATTTCTTTGTTGAGACCCGGGCAGACACCATAACGCCGGAGAAGCTGGAGTCGATGAAGCATCATGTGCGGGCGGAGAGGCTCCATATCGAGATCGGCGTGGAGTGCTGCCAGGATTGGGTGCTACGGAACTGCATCAATAAAAATATGAAGTACACGGACATTGGAGCAGCGGTGGACCTGATCCATGGCGCTCAAATGTATGCGTGCGCGAATGTGGGCATCGGGATCCCATTTTTAAGTGAGCGGTGCAGCATTGAGCTGGCGAAGCGTTCGATCCATCAATTGTTCGCAGCCGGCGTCGACTATGCAGTGCTGTTCCCCTACCATGTGAAGCCAGGAACATTGTCCGCATGGCTGTGGGAGCGGCAGCTCTATCAGTGTTGTTCCCTGTGGGCGGTCGTCGAGGTACTGTCGGACTTTACGGCGGAGGAGCTGGAGAGGGTCCAGATTTCCTGGTACCGCAATTATTATGAGCAGGAAGGGAAAGTGCTTGCATCCCCTGCAGCCGCGCCCGACTGTATAGAGGAAGTGCTGTCGCTGCTGGATCAATATAAAAATTACCCGGGCGCCGCATCTCTGGCCCCGCTGCTGGCGTTTTCCGGCGGGGACCGAGCGGAGTGGCGCCGAGCTCTGCTGAGTCAGCCGGAGGGGATCGATTTCTATGAGGTCCGGGAGAAATACTGCCTGCTGGCAAGCTATTTTGACATCCCTGCATCCGCTTTGGAAACGGAGTTGAACTATATGCGGCGTACGCTGGAGAGTGACTGCTTTGATTGAATTAAAAAATCTTACCGTAGACGTTCAACCGCCCCTGCCGGATGGAACCGCCGTTGTCCATCCCTTCTACAAGACCTCCTTTTTGAGGCTGTCCGGCCTTGCGGAAGAGGACATCGCGCTCTTAGAAGCGGCGTCTCCCCGCGCAAACGAGGATTTTCTCGCGCCCCTTCTTTGTACCGTCGGCGCGGGCTATGAAAGGGAGATCACGCGCTTCTATGATATCCGCACAACAGAGGAGTATGGTCAGGCCGCGCCGGAATACGCACTGCTGGCCAGGGCGGGGATGCGGCGAGTCAGCCCGCTCAGCGTGAGAGGGAAGAGCGCGCTTCCCTTTGCGCTGGAATTGGCGGAGGAGCAGCTGCGGTGCGGAGAGACCGTTTTGTTCTGCTGCGCCGAGCTGTATACGCCTTTGGATGGGCAGCGCGGGAAAGGCCGGGAGGCCTGCGCCTTCTTGCTGCGCAGATGCGGCCCCGAAGGCCCTTTGAAGAGCAGGACGCTTCTTCTAAGGCACCGCTGCAATGTGTCGAAGGAGGAGGCCTTGACCGCCATAGAGCGCTCGGGCGCTGCGCTGGTCTGTTCGGACGATAAAGACGCCGGCTCCAGGGCTAAAGGCCGCTGCGTGGAAACGACAGGCTTGGTCCGGCCATTTACGGAGTTGCTTCAGGCTCGAGAGAATACGGATATATTCATAGTCTCTCATGACGGCGGCCGGTACAGCTATTTTCATATCCTCAAAGGAGGGGAGATGCCGTGAAATCGGATGAGGAGATCGGGCGGGAATTGCCCCGAATCATAGATTTTATCCACCGGTACGTTTTGCCGGGGGAACAGGTTGTCGTTCCCGTCTCAGGAGGGCTGGATTCTGATGTGGTGGCACGGCTGTGTACGCTGGCGCTGGGCCGGGAACGTGTGAGATTGTTCATCGTGCGCCAGCCCTGCATGGAGGAAAAATACCTGGCCAACGCGCAGAGGCTGGCGGAGGATCTCGGCGTGCCGCTGGCAGTCGTGGAGGCTGGGGATATGAACAGGCAATTGATTGGCGCTCTGCAAGAGGCGGACCCGGATGTAGGCTTTGATCTGGAAAGCCTTCTGGATCCGGCCCGTGCCAACTGCTCTCTCCGCACCGCGCTGATTTCCTCGTATCAGGACAAAGGATACCTCATTGCCGCCAACTCCAACAGGAGCGAAATCGAGCTGGGATTCTTTATGCCGTTCGGCGATAACCTTGGCCATTTTAAGCCCATTTCTCATCTCTACAAGTCGGAGGTCAAAAAGCTGGCGGTTCTTCTCTGCTCCCGGGACGAGGTGATCTCTCAAAGCCCATCCGCCGGTTTCTGGGAGGGGGAGAACGACCTGGAGGATATTGCCTATTGGCTGTACAACGGCGGGCCCATCCCGGGCGGCCGAACATTTACCGACCAGGATGTCGCCGCGGTGGAAAAACTGAGAGGGCAGCTTTCTCAGGAGAAGATCGACGAGAGTCTCATTTTGCTCCATGAAGGTTGCAGCTACAGCGAGATACAGGAGCGGACAAGCCTGCCCGTATCGATCGTGGAGGCCTTGGACAAAACGGTCAAGCATTCGGCGCGGGCCAAGAATCGGGATCTGATGGCGCGGCTGGAGAGAACGTGATGCTGTACGAAAAGTTGGTCGAAAACAACCTGGACTGGCCGTATCCCATTCTGACCGATACTTGTCGGACCTATACCTATGCTCAGCTGCACCAGGAGGTGCTGGAGCTGTCCGAACGGCTGGAGAAACGAGGCGGCCGGCCAGGCCAGAGAGCGGTCATCATCAATGGGAACACCCTTGAGACTGTGTTTGCCATTCTGGCGTGTATCCGGTCCGGAATGTGTTTCATTATGGCCCCCAAGGAGGCGAGTGAGGAACACATTCAGTACATCCTTTCGGACGCACGGCCCGCTTTGCTGCTGGATGCCCGAAGGAAGGGCGAGGTGGGGATGAAAGAGACAGGGATGGACAGTGACGGGGAAGAGCTGGTATACATCATCTATACCTCCGGCTCAACCAGCGTGTCAAAGGGCGTTATGGCTCCAGAAGCACAGGTACTGTTCTGCATCGAAACCATCAACGACCGTCTTGGCAACAATCAAGATGACGCTATCCTCTGCTGCCTGCCTCTTTCGTTTGACTACGGCCTGTACCAATTATTTTTTGCGCTGAGTTTCCGTTCCCGCTTTGTGCTTCAACCCGGCGAGGTACCGCAGCAGATCCCGCAGCTGCTGGTGAACGAGAAAATCACAGCTTTTCCAGCCATGCCGGCGCTGCTGGCTATGCTTTTGCGTACCGGGCTGCTGCAAAGAGTCGCGCCGCTGCTGCAATTGCGGTATATTTCCTCGACAGGAGACGATTTCCCGACAGCGCTGATCCGGCGCCTGAAGGAACTGCTTCCGCAGACGGAGATTATCCCGATGTACGGCCAGACAGAGTGCAAACGGGTTTCGATTATGCCCTTTGGGCGCTTGGACAAGGCGCTGGCCGGCTCCTGCGGCCTGGGGGAGCCGCCGACGCTGCAAAACGATTGGGAACAGGCGATTGCCGTTTGGAAGGAGGACCCGGACGAGGAGGGTGTCGGCGAGCTGATCGTCTCCGGCCCCCATGTCATGGCGGGATATATGAACGCGGATGCCGACTCGTCCGCCTATTTTTTCCTACACCCCCAGTATGGGCGCTGCTTGCGGACCGGGGACCTGTTCCGGATGGATGAAGAGGGCTACCTGTATTTTTACGGGCGGAAACGTCGGATCATCAAAGTCAGCGGCCATCGGATCGGAAATGTGGAGTTGGAGCGGAAATTGGAAGAGAAGATGGACGGAGCCTCCCGGCATCTGCGGGTGATCGGTTACCCGGATGAGCTGGCCGGGGAGAGGATCCTGGTCTGTGTCTCCACGGACGAGGACAGCGGGTCCGTTGTGGAGCAGCTGAGGGCGGCGGTGGCCGAGTGGCCCAAGTATCAGCGGCCCACAGGAGCGTACATTTTTTCTGAAGCGTTTCCCCGGAGTACGAATGGGAAGGTCGATGATGCGCTGCTCCTGAAGGAGGCGATCCGGAATGGAACCACCGCTTTATAACGGGACCTGGATCACGTGCGGCTCATACGCCTTTCTCCATGCGGCGGGACTGGACAAAAAGCTGCTCCTGTCCGTTGAGAACAGCGCCGGGGTGTCTTTCGGCATGGCCAGTATGCAAGAGGCGTGGGACTACACCCAGCTGCTTACCCCAGCCTTTGACTTCCACGCTGGCATTGATGCCGCCGCCCCGCTGTGGGGGGTGGCGCTGGAGCATAATGTGTGCGACGGTTTTGCGGAATTTATCGCCGCCTATGGGGCGGAGCCGGGAGATTACCTCGTAGGTCCGGTCAATATGACGGGATTGCGCTATCTGCCACTGGCGGGACAATACCACTACGCGGATCACTATGTTGCGCTGCGTCGGGAGAGTGGCTGGACGCTAGTGGATTCAGAGGGTGTTCTCGGACTTCCCATTTTGACGGATGAGCTGAATGACATTCTTACTGGGCGCGGCATTCCTGAATCCGGCGGAAAGCTGCATATCCGGCGGGTCCGTCGCATGGGAGAGATGGCTTCGTTTCCGGAACGCGCAGTCTTTACGATTGAAAAGGGAGCATCAAATCTGAAGCGGGCCAAGCAGCGAGGACAAGGGCCGCAGGCTTTTTTGAAGTGCGCCACTGCCATTGCGCAAAGCGCCCCCGTGCTGTGGCGGGAAGGGCTCTCGTACGATCTGGATTACACAACACAGAGGCGTTTGATGATTCTGCGGTTTCTGGGGTCCATTTCTGGCAATCCACGATTTGAGGTGGACCCCAGGCTCCCGGAGCTGATTGGCCGGCAAATCCAAGCCGTGCTAAGGGCTAAAGCAATGCTGCGTCGGGAGGACTATGCCCTTCTGAGTGACTGCCTATATCGCTTGGGTGAATTGGAAGAGACACTGACACAGCAATGGGAGGTGTGGGTTTCTTATGATCGGGATTAAAGAATTTGCGTTTGAGCTTGGCTCTGATATGCGAACAGTGGAGGATATTGCATCCATTTGTCCCGCAGGTGAGGCAGAACAAATGCGCAGCATCGGACTGGAGCGAATACCTGCAGACAACGAGCGGATGTTGTGGGATATGATCGAAGCTGCATATCAGAGGATTGAAACAAAACCGGATTGCATCTTGATCGCTCATTCGCTCCCTTTCATTCGTACAAACGGCGACAACCACGAGCTAGATCCATCCATTCCCACCTACTTCCTGAGCGGTCTCCCCTGTGTTATTATGCACCGGGCGGTGGAAATTGGGGCGCGGTTGATCCGTAGAGGTATGTGGCAAAATGTGCTGGTGATTGGTGCAGACAAGGCCTACTCAGACCAGGAACGAGTGTTTTTTCACACCATTATGGGAGACGGTGTAGTGGCCCTGCTTCTGTCTGAGCAAGCGGAAGGAAATCTCATCCTGTCCAGCTGGATTTCGACCACCATTTTTGCACCGGAAGGGGAAAACTCCGATCCAGAAGACATCGCTGATTTCCGTCAGCGAAATCCAGCCATGATGCGTGCTGCAATTGAAAAGTGTCTCTCGCAGGCGGGCCTGGCAGAGGTCGATTACTTTGTGACGCATACCTCGAACCGAAAATTCTGGGATGGACTTTCTGCGTTGTGTCATGTTCCGCGAGAGAAGTTTTTGGACGGAAACATTTGCAATACCGGACATATGAATTCTCATGACAGCTTTTATCACTACTTTTATTGGTGCCAACAGGGGGTCATCCGGCCTGGGGATAGGGTAATGTTGATCAATCCAGGCTTTGGTGGCTCGCAGGGATGTACCTTGATTCAGAGGTAGAGACATGCGGGATATTTAGAATTTGCTAAGGAGGAGTGTTCATATGGAATTTCTTCCAGCTATGGCAGATGGAGTGCTCAAAGAAATAGCAATTTCTAAGTGTCTGGATTTGCTTTCCCTTTTATCTCATCAGACGTGGTTGATTCCGCTTCTCGCTATTTTGCTTGTTAGAGCGCGGGCGGCGCTCAAGCATCAGAACGGTTTGAGGGAAAAGCTGTGTATAGAGGGGAAGCCATATCATGATATCATATTGGACCTTCTCTACTTTTTCCGGAATAAACCACTGAATAAGTGTAGAATTGATGCATTGGAATGGGATTTTATTTGTACCTTCCACCCAGAGAACCAGGACTTCCTTGATATAAAGGAACAATGGACGATACATTTTTCCGCTAAGACTTGTGCGGTCAGCACTCTAAAATTTGGGATACATGGGGGAAATCCCAATGATTTGCGACAAGAGACGGTCACGGCGGATCAGGATGGTAGCCCTCTCAATTTGCCGAAACCATTAGTTATAACTGGAAAGGATTGCGAGTCTATAGACTTTCCTCTTAATTCAGATGTTAAGCGCGGGGAGTCCAGTAAGGTTACGGTCTCCTTTGTATGGCAAAAGTTTATTATAGTAAACCGTAAGGATGACTACTTCTATTTCCTGCCAAAGTCTCTGAAGTGGACGAGTTCCACTTTAAGGTGAAGCACCCCTATAATTGTGAGCCTGTTGTTTATCTTTTGAAACGCACTTGGACTTCCAATTATATAAAGTCCCAAATCACAGATAAAAACGAAAGTAAATATAAGTCCTCGTCCAAAAAGCAAGGCCCTATGGAGTTTGAGTTTATCATTAAGGGTCTTGGGGCCCTGGACGTGATCCTCATAATTTTCAACAGGTCCAATGATCCCCACCCATAACTCTCCGCCAGGAGATCGGAAGCAAACAGTTAAGCTGGAGGACATGTATGCGGAACATCTGCGGTTTTTCGGCCCATCCAACGGAAAAGGTGGCCTACGCGGGAATCTCTCATTTGTATGAGAAATGGTGCAGCGGCGATCCCGCCTATGAGCAGACAAAACGATTTTATGTACGTATGCTTTCCCGGTGTGAGGGGCCGTTTTTGGAGCTGGGCGTTGGAACCGGGAGATTGGCGCGCGAATTGGTACAGCGCCAAGCGGTAGACATCACAGGAGTGGATATTTGTCCGGAGATGCTTTGCATATGCGAAACCGCTTATCGGCAGCAGAAAGAGAAGGGCTGTCCCGGAACCCTGCGAGTAGAATTAGAGGATATGACGAAATTGCCATACAAGGATGAGTTCCGTACCGCATACCTCCCGTTTCGGACAGTGGGTCATCTTCTGACGGAAGAAGACCTTGCGGCAATGTTCCGGGGAGTATTCTGTGCGCTAAAGCCCGGCGGGATATTTTTGCTGGATCACTATATGTTTGACCCCCAATGGGCGGAGGAGCATCAGGACCAGGATCGGCCGATGTACTGCGACGATACGGTGAAAATTGAAGATCATTACTATTACCACTTTGAAGAGGGCTATATGGACTGTGTCATCAAGGTGAATGGCGTGGCGGCGGATGGGTTCCGGTTCCGGTGGTACGCCAAAGAGTGCCTGGGCCAGGCGGCAGAGAGAGCGGGGTTTGTCCTGGAAAGGCTGATCGGCGAATTCGACGGATCCGCCTGGAATCAAGAGTCTGGCAATCAGATTTGGCTTTGGAGGAAGCCGGAATCTCAAATTTCTGATACACGGAAGGATCTGGCGTATGAGCTGCTGTGAGATGAGAATAGACCAACTGAACTTTCATACAGAAGCAAACTATGAGGGGATTCAGTTGTTTGGCATTGGGCATGAGAGTTGCGTCCTTAAATTTATCAGAGTCATCCGGGACCTGCAGTTGCTGGAATTTGCCGAGAGGCAAAAAAAGTTTGGGAAGAAGATTCGGATCGTTACGCCGTTCATCCCGGAACGGCACTTGGGTGAGATGAAAACGGTCCTGCGGGAGACCTTGGCGCGCCCGGTGTTTGAGGATTGTGTGGTGGTGGTGAATGATCTTGGTTTGATGAATTATCTCCATAGAATTGATGAGAGGCGGCAGATGTGCCTTGGAAGAGGTTTGATAGCCTGCTTTGACTATGCCCCGTGGGGGCGGAGCATTTACAAAAACGAGTCTCCCTCTATACAAAAAGCAGTGGCACAGGTCAGTCTTTATGATGACGAAGAAATGGCGCTCTTTCGGCGCTATCAGGTCACAGAGGTAGAGGCAGATCTGACAGAGGGGAGCGCTGAAAGCCTGAAGGAGCTCCAGAAAGAGGGCTTTAGGATCTACGTACATCGCTCCTCTATTTTATATGGAACCCAGAGGAGCTGCTATATCCGACGCCGTTCCTCTGACCAAACGTGCAGCGGCATCGAATGCGAACGAGTCGAAAAGATGGAGCCGGACCAGCTTTGGGACAGCGCTGGTTTTTTTGAAATTCCACCGGATACGAATTTTCCAACCATGTATCTGCGTGGAAACCAGATCTGCGGCAGGGCGTACGATGTTTCCTGCGATTGGGCAGATGGAATTATTTTGCGTATGGAATGACGCACATTGGAGTAATGCGTTATGAAATTAAAGGTGCCGGTTAATTCTTATGAGTCAGCCGTGAAGCAGATTGATGCAGGAGCTGACGAGATTTACATGGGACTGGAAGATGCTCTTTTCAGCACGATGTCCTTCTCCGCCCGGGCGCAGGTCACCAGTAACGGGTCACGTTCCACCCTGACGGAAGCGGAATTTGCAAAAAGCGTAGAATATGCCCATGCAAGGAACGTGGCTGTCAATTTTACCGCAAACTGCCAGCATATCACGAAGAGCCCGGACGACTTTTACCGGCGGACCTTTCTGGACTACGTTCAGCGCGGGATTGCATTGGGTGTGGATGCGTTGATCGTGGCCGATATCGGGAATCTGATCGCCCTGCAGAAAGCAGGTGTTAAAACACCGGTTATCGCAGGGAGTTACTTGAATTGCTTTAACAGCGAAACGGTGGATTTCCTCAAGCGGCTTGGCGTGTTTCGGATTTGTATCCCGGACCATGTCACCCTCGAGGAGATCAAAGCGATGAAGAATCATTCGGATGTGGAAATTGAGGCCTTTATCGGGTATGGCTGCTCAAACCTTGGCGGCATGTGCCATCTTTACCACAACAGCGGAGAAAAGGTTCACGTCGGTGTGCCTTGCCGCGCCAGATTCTTGTTGGAAGGCCGGGAGCCGGAGTGCATCATGGACGTTTGTCCGGACTGTGCGATCTGCAGTATCCCCAGGCTTTGTGACGCAAGGATCGACAGCTTGAAGCTTACCGGGAGGGAAATGAATTCTGAGGAAGTGGTAAAGCTGACCAGAATGTACAAGGATGCGATCCTAACCTATACGGAGGGACGGGAGTTCAACAGGAGAACGATCATTTCCGCCATTCCCTGGTGGGAAAGCGATATGTGCGGAGATACACACTGTAAGCGGTGCAGGTATGAGGATACCAGCTTACTGCGTTCCTATATCTAAGCCTTTGGACAGCTTGAGGGCGGCAACAGTCAAAAACTGCTGCCGCCCTATTTTGCCGCATGATGCCGGAATGCGGGCGAAGACTACATTTCTTGCAGCCGCTCGCGCAGATATCGCCCTGTTACGGAAGCCTCACAATTTACAATCTTGTCCGCCGGGCCTTGAAAGATGACGGTCCCTCCGTTCTTTCCTCCGTCCGGCCCCATGTCGATGATCCAATCCGCTTGAGCGATGACGTCCAGATTGTGCTCAATCACGATCACAGTATTGTCCTGATGCACTAACAGGCGCAGTACACTGATAATTTTCTCAGTATCCTTCGGATGCAGTCCGCGAGTGGGCTCATCAAAAATGTAGGTGTTTCCCCGCTGGCTGAGTTTCTGAGAAAGCTTGAGCCGCTGGCCTTCACCACCGGAAAGCGTATTCAAGGGTTGCCCCAATGTGATGTATTCAAGGCCAATACGATTCAATATGCGCAGATTCTCCACGATTTCATTGCTGCCCTGGAAAAAATCCAACGCTTCGGATACCGTCAGATCCAGCACATCCGAAATGCTCTTGCCGCGATACTTAAATTGGAGCACGCGCTCTTGGTAGCGTTTGCCGCCGCATGCGTCACAGACGTTCCGCACATTGCCCAGATAGTGCATATCCGTTTCAATATATCCGATACCATTGCACTCTGGGCAGCTGCCCTCGCTGTTGAAGGAGAACAGAGAGGGACTTTGTCCCGTATGCTTGGCGTAGAGAGAACGGATCAAATCGAATACGCCGCTATAGGTTGCGATATTTCCCCGGGAGGTTGAGCCAATCTGACTTTGATCCATGACAACTGTCTTTGGCGTATTGGCGCAAATATAAGTAGATAGAGAGCTCTTTCCGGAGCCAGATACGCCGGTGAGGACCGTGATGCAGTTTTCAGGGATACGGACGGACGCGCCGTGAATGTTGTGTATGTGGATATTCTCATAGTGTCTGAATCTCGTCCTTTCGGAGATCACCTGCCTGTCCGGATGTTTGACCGGCGAAGTGTTGAACACAGAAAACAGGCTGGAGTCTTGGTTTTCGCTGATTTTTTCCGGCGTTCCTTCGGCGATCAGACGGCCGCCTTTTGCGCCCGCGCCAGGACCGATGTCAATAATGTGATCCGCATGACGTAAAATGTATGGATCGTGTTCGATGACGATCACGCTGTTCCCACGCTCAACGATTCTGTGCAGGCTGCCGGACAGCTTGCGCACATCGCGCTCATGAAGTCCGGCTGTTGGCTCGTCCAGGATATATGTGATATCTGTCAGAGAGGATACCAGCTGCTTTGCCAGCTTCAGTTTCTGCGCTTCTCCGCCCGACACTGAAGAGATGGAGCGGTTCAGATTCAAATATCCGATTCCCAGGTCCTGGATGCTCTCGACTTGTTTTGTTATGATAGAAAACAACGTCTCGGCAATCGGTCCGGTGCAATTTACCTGCGCCAGCAGAGAGGGGATTTCGGAAAGCTCGCACTCGACAAAGTCTTTCATGGTAAAGCGGCCGTCCAATGTGGCGGTCCTTGCCCTTTCGGACAATCTTACACCGCCGCAATCCGGGCATACGCCATCAGAAAAGAACTGGCTGTCATAGTCCGCCGCGCTCAGTCCCCGCTCATCCTTCTTCCGCTTAATCAGCCGCCTTGCGATTCCTTCGTAGGAAAAGGATTGTGCGACCTTAGCTCCCTTGCTCTGAATGGATACTGCCTCGCTAAAAAGCAGCCGATCCATTTCCTCGGGGGTAAAATCCCGTAATTTTTTGTCCATATCGTAAAATTCGCTCGCCTGTATGATGTTCCAATATCTGGAACCGACCTTCCAGGTTTTGTGCTGGATTGCACCCTCGTTAAGGGATTTGCTCATATCCAAAAGCTTTTCGCGGTTTACCGTCATAGCCGTGCCTAACCCGCCACACGTGGGACAAGCGCCAGCTGGTGTGTTGAAGGAAAAATCTCCGGCGCTCAGCATAGTGTTCCCCAGCCGGGAAAACAGGAGTCGCAAATGGGTATACAACTCTGTATAGGTTCCAACGGTAGACTTCGGGTTCCCGGTAAACATTCCCTGATTGATTGATATGCAGGAGGTAAGTCCTTCGATCCTGTCAAAATCTGCCGCCTCATAACGGGGCAGAATACGCCGCGCATATGCGCTGAGGGAATCCAAATACTGCCGTTGAGATTCGTTGAAGAGAATGTCATATATCAGCGTCGATTTTCCAGAACCCGATACTCCTGAAACCGCCGTCAATTTGTGCTTCGGGATACAAACATCGACATTTTTCAGGTTATTTTCACGCGCTCCCCAAATTTTTATTTCTGACATAGCAACCTCCATTAGCCGATTATTGAACCGATTTCAACCATTCCAAGTTTATTGATTTCAATAAATTTGTTGCAATGACATGGAACACTGCCAACTTCGGAAAGAAGCTCTTTAATTGTCTTATCTTTAGGAACGACATTTAATCTACTAATATTTTCGCCCTTTCATGTCATAAAAATGATTTTTAAAATAAAGCACCATATGGGGATTCCAATACGGTTTGCCTGGGTGACGTAAAGGCCTACTATTAATTAATTATAATACAATTAGGCGAAAATTACAATAAGATAGAGTTCACTGATTTCTTCCTCTTTCATAACCCCAATCTCCTTTTTTACAAGTATAGCAAAAAGAGCGGGATTTGTACAGGCTCATTTTATTTCAAGAGAGGGAGATCGATACCTATCTGCTTTTCTCGGATGACCAGCTTTGTCATAATCTACATTACACCGATGCTCCTTTTCGAATTGAGTATCCAAATATACCTTCATACCAACGATTGGAATATATTTCTTATTGGCGAGGAGCTTATCCACAGCTGCCCTGGTCCATTTGGGGTTCCCCGTTGGGGAGGGAATACCCTTTGTAAAGAGCATATCAACAACTTTTCCCAAGCTGGCTCCAGCAAGATAGTATTCAAATATGCTGCGGACAGCGTCTGCCTTTTCTTCATGCACAAC
>OFFQ01000927.1_pt1 | contig 19330 bp, 20 predicted proteins | sample 1521411 | NCBI WGS metagenome assembly OFFQ01 (sample SAMEA3504110, study PRJEB24116) | mouse gut metagenome | biome: mouse gut; feature: mouse-associated habitat; material: faeces | place: Denmark | collected 2011 | reverse complement strand
TTCCTTTGCCGTGGAGACCAGAGCATGGACGTGTCGTAAGAATGTTCTGCAGCATTACTTATCCGAATGGAAACATATTTGAATGTGATACGCGTTCTATTTTAAAAAATGCGATTGAAAAAGCGAATATTTCCGGATATCAGTTTTTCTTTGGCGCAGAGCAGGAGTTTTACCTGTTCAAGCTGGATGACAATGGAAATCCAACCAGGGAACCTTACGATCATGCCTCTTATATGGATATCGCCCCGGAAGACAAAGGCGAAAATATCCGCCGCGAAGTATGCCTGACTCTGGAGCAGATGGAAATCCAGCCGGAAAGCTCACATCACGAGGAAGGACCGGGACAAAACGAAATCGATCTTCGCTATTCTGATCCGCTGACCGCTGCAGACAACGCCATGACGTTTCAAACGGTTGTAAAGACAATCGCCCGGCAGAATGGCCTATACGCTGATTTCAGCCCAAAGCCACTGGAAAACGAGCCCGGAAACGGCTTCCATATCAATATATCCGTCAAATCAAAGTACGATGCAGACAATATGAATTACTTGATCGCAGGGATATTGGATAAAATTGCTGATATGACGGTATTTTTAAATTCAACCGAAAGTTCTTATCATCGTTTTGGCAGCAGCAAAGCGCCAAAATATATTTCCTGGTCCAGAGAGAACCGTTCACAGCTTGTAAGAATCCCTGCCGCTGTCGGTGAATACCGTCGTATTGAACTTCGTTCTCCTGATCCGGCTGCAAATACTTACCTGATATTTGCCCTGATAATCTATGCCGTTCTCGATGGAATCGAGAATAAACTAAAGCTGCCGTCCCCTGCGGATATCAATCTGTATAAAGCAGATGCAGCTGTCCTTGCCAATTTTAAACAGCTGCCCGGCAGTCTGAAATCTGCCCGTGCAGCAGCTGCAGGCAGCGATTTTATCAAAAAACACATACCGGATGCTATATTAGACATCTATTGTAATAGATAATGTAAGCCAAAGAAAAAGGAGGTGCAAAATGAGTTTCAAAGAACGGATTTACAGTATACTCATTGTGTCTGCAGCAGATCACTTCACCTCTGCCTTTACCGACCTGCTCCCCGAAACAAGATATTTCCCGATTCAAACTGCTGCCAGCGTCAGCGCCGCCAAACGGATACTCGCCGAACAACCTTTTGATTTTGTCATCATCAACGCGCCTTTGCCGGATGATATCGGTACTCGTTTTGCAATTGACACCTGTACCAATCAGCAATCCGCTGTGCTGCTTTTGGTAAAAAACGATATATATGACGGTATTCACGATCAGGTTGTTGCATACGGTGTGTTTACACTGCCAAAACCAACATCAAAGTCAACCATACTACATGCCCTGAACTGGATGGAAAGCGCCAGAGAGCGATTGCGGCAATTTGAAAAGAAAACCCTGTCTATCCAAGAAAAAATGGCAGAAATCCGTCTTGTCAACCAGGCAAAATGGATTTTAATCCGTGAATTAAATATGAATGAACCCGATGCTCACCGCTATATCGCAAAACAGGCAATGGATCGCTGTATTACTAAACAAACCATTGCCGAAGAAATCATTAAGACTTATACGTAATCCTGTGATCTGCCTGATCTTCAATGGATGCTCTGACATGATTTTCTTCTCATTTCTTAAAGTTTTCCAGTTTCTAAAATTGAAATTCTCTCATTTGCTTATTTTCTGTAAAAAATCTGCAGGATTATAATTCACATAGATCAATCCCCGTGTCAAAAGGATTTGACATAGGGATTTTGTCTAAAAGTCAAATCTTTTTGGTAGAAACCTGGTTTGTTGAATGATAAAATCCCGATGGTTCAAGGATACATATCAATCGACAAACAACGGAAGGAGGAAGAAAGTTGGAAGTTGGCGCACAAATAAAAAAATACCGCAGTAATATGGGGATTTCCCAAGAAGAACTGGCAGAAAAAGTCTATGTGAGCAGACAGACAGTCTCTAATTGGGAAACGGGAAAAAACTATCCGGATATTCATAGCGTATTACTGCTAAGTTCTGTATTCAACGTATCTCTTGACCAGTTAATGAAAGGAGATGTTGAAACTATGAAAGAAGAAATCAAGGAAACAGAAATTACAAAACTCAATAAATATGGAGGTATTTATGCTGTATTTTTGATTCTAACAGTTATTACATTTGTTCCGTTTATAGCGTTCATGGAATGGTATGGACTGATCCCGTGGAGTGCGGTGTACGCAATCGCAGTATATTTTGCATGTAAAGCAGATAAAGTCAAAAAAGAAAATCATATTTCAACCTATAAAGAAATTGTTGCCTTTACAGAAGGACAAAGATTAGATGAAATGGAAGAACAGCAGGAAATCGGAAAACGTCCCTATCAAACTGTAATGTATATGCTTGGAAGTGCAGCGATATCTTTTATTCTTGTTTACTTGATGGCAAAACTTTTTTCTATCTGATCATGTAATGTAGAGCTGCCTTATACATAGCATATCGGAGATTGACAGGAGGCGGTGCCTAACCGCCTTCTTCTCACGGCACAGGACATGCGGTTCACGTATCCTGTGCTTTCATTAGTTGATCTACACAAACGGATAGTCTGATACAATTTGAATCGCAATTTCCTTTGCCAATGCACTGGATACGTCCCTGCCGTCTGTTCTTCCGAGACGCACACAAAAATATAGATTTCCCTCTGCGGTTTCTGCAAATCCGGTAAACCATGCATCAACAACCATGCCGTCTGTTTTACCCATCCCCGTTTTCCCATAGACTGAAAAGTCTGTCCGCTCCTGCTCCCTTACCAGCATGACCTGTTTTAATTCACTTCGTGTTTCTTCTGAATATTCCGAATTTTCACCAAAGATGCGTTCCATTACTTCCGCCTGTTCTTTCGGGGAAATCATCAAAGACGATTCAAGCCAAAATCCGGTCAAAGCCCGGTTGTTATTGTTTGTATTCAACCGCCCCTCCCAATCAGAACTATCACAATTGCCATACGAAAGCTTTTCCAGTTCCGCCTGCATCCTGTCCTGCCCAATATCGTCTATGAGCTGTCTGTAATACCACACGCAGGAAGTACGGAATGCTTCTTTGAAATCGATATCCCTATTCCATTCCTCGTTCCAAAATACTTCGCCGCTCCATGTTCTGACAGAATCCTCCGGCTCAAGGATTCCATGTTCCAGCGCTGTCAGGGAAGAAATAATCTTAAAGGTGGAACAGGGAGATCGCCTGGTCTCGGCAAGCTCATCATTATAGATTGTATAACGCTTGTCTGAAGCGTCATACATCACAGCCGTTCCATTCAGTCCGTTAAAATACTCTGACCAGTCTGCGTGGACAATCTCCGGTTCCACCGCCATGTCTTCGGTATCACCTTCCGTATCTTTTGTACTTTCCTCTGACGGAACCTTGTCGGATTCCGTTTCCTGCTGCTCTCTTTTTTCGTCCTCCATTTTTACACCTTCCACAACAATCCTTTCTTCTGCACCCTGTTCTTTCGAACAGCCCGCCAAAAGAATTGCACATGCGAATATCCAATATCCAAATTTAAAAAAATTGTTCCTCTTTTTCATAATTACCGTCACTTTCTTCTGATATTCTGCCTTTTCCCTCAAAAAATCCTCCCATAAATACAGCAAAGACAGCCCAAAAACAAATGCTGACGGTGCTTATTAAAATTCCCGGTCTGAATATAACTTTTTTGAGAGCAGAAATGAAAATAGTAAAATCAAAGTGGCAGCAAGAATTATACTGCCATTTACCAGAAGCATATTCTCGCTGGCATATTTAAGGGCGTTAAAGAGCAGATATTCATTTCCCGGCAAAGAAGAAATAATTACCCATACACTATACAGCACTTCAAACAGAAGAAGGGGCAGCAGCATCCCCCAGAATTTTCCCTTACTATACCCCAGCTTAAACAAAATTGGGAACATACCGAGATGAAAAACAGAAAACAGCAGATAACTTATGGTCACAACGGGCAAAAACCATCCAATCGGACCGTAATAATGTGACCACGTAAAGCGGTCTGCCAGAACAGCCAGGGGGATACCAGTAAGGACCCCTGCCAGCCCCATGCAAATGGATAACACATATCTGCCCCCCACAACGGAAGAACGTCTGACCGGCAGTGTCAAATAAAGCTTGTTCAGATCCCCTTTTTCCTCTACCGCAAAAGTATTGACCGAGAAAAACAAGAACATAAAAACATTTGTCGGAACAACTAATATCGCCGAGACAAAACCGGCAGCCAGCGAAATGACCGGAAGCAGAAGTACGCGCCAATGATAGTATTTTATCGCTTTCCAGTCAAAAAGAGCCATTTGTTTCATCATTTTTCCCTCATTTCTGCACAGCTTTTTGTATATGGCAAAGTTTGCGGATGCTGTACGGACACAAACTCCGGATGGAAAGCTTTCATTTTTCAATCTTATGCCTCCCTGCTCATTCGTACCATAATGTCATCAAGTGTAACCGTTTCCGTTATCACGTTTGCGTTGAATCCCGCAATAAATTTTGTCTCAATCATACCATCAAAACCTCCCGGATATTCCCGTAATCCCAATATTTGTTTCCGCTTTGTCTGCGGCAGATCCCCGGTGCCGCCCCGGACCAGACAATACCTGTCAGTCAGTTCATCTTTTAACCCGCTATATATCAATTTTCCAGCTTTGATATAGGTGATATAATCAGCAATTTTCTCCAGATCACTGGTTATATGCGTAGAAAAAAATATGGTCCGGTTTTCTTCTACCATGTAGTCCCGGAAAATGCCAAGTATTTCGTCACGGCCAACAGGATCAAGCCCCGATGTGGGCTCGTCAAGTAATAACAACTTTGAATCATGGGCCAATGTGACGGCCATACCCAGTTTTATTTTCATGCCACGCGACATTGTTTTATATTTCTGTTTCCGGTCAAGGGAAAATCGTTCCAGGTATTGGCAGAAGGCCGTGCTGCTCCATTTTTTATAGAAAGGGCGCATGGCCTTTTCTATGTCCGCAGGCGTCCACTCTTCCTGATAATATGGCTGGTCAAACAAAACGCTTATATCTTCTTTCAATGACACTTCATCCGCAGGCCTGCCAAACAGCCGGATGCTGCCGCCGTCTTTCATCGCCATACCTAAAATAAGTTTCAAAGTAGTCGTTTTCCCTGCGCCGTTTTCCCCGATAAAGCCACAGACAAAACCGGCGGGGACTGAAAAGCTGATGTTATCCAGCAAAAAATTTCGATACTGTTTTCTAAGGCCGGATATTTCAATGGCATTGTTCATTGTTCTGTCCTCTCTATCTCATCAAGTATTTTATGAAGATCATATACCGATAAGCCTGCCAGCTTTCCCAGCTGAACCGCAGCCGCCAGGGCTTTCTCGGTTTCTTTCAGGTATTTGTCACGAATCAAAACATCATTGATTTTCTTTACATACGCGCCCTTTCCGGGCATTGTCCGGACAAAGCCCTCTAATTCCAATTCACTGTATGCCCTGGTAGTCGTCACTAAACTCACCTGTAAATCACGGGCAAGCTGGCGAAGTGATGGCAGAGGGGCATTTTCGGTCAATTCTCCGGATAATATGGCCTTCTTGATTTGTTCTTTAATCTGTTCATAAATGGGTACTCCCGACTGGTTTGATATGACAATGTTCATTCTTATGCATTCCTTCTCTCAGGTGCCTTGCTGTTCATGTATAGTAAGTACAGTATAGCAGGAAGAGACCATCCTGTCAAGCGTCCGGCACATGAAAGCAGACAGTCCGAAGCATAAATACAAAATTGTTCCAATCTTATTTGGCGAAATGCAACATCGCATGTGATAGCCTCAGGCACAACGGGACAGAAAAAACACTATGGGAAGTCTGTTCTCATAGTGTTTTTCTGTTCAGAAATATGTCCGGGCCAGGTCTGCCCGGCTTACAGGAGAAAATAACCGCAAAATGATTTACATCAAAGTTCCTTCTTTGCAAAAATCCGGCAGCTGATTTGATACATTACACAGCACCGGATTAAGGCAATCACTGGGGAACAGCCAGACAGCGCAAATACAATCCGGTCTGTTAATTCAATTCCCAATATCATAAGCAGCCGGTATATCCCACAGCAAACTGCAGCGGGAAAAAGAAACGATACAAACAAGCATGATTGAAATCTTTTTTTGATACGGGCATTATCATAGCGTACCGCGCCCATTTGGAAAAATCAATCCATACAACAATTCTGCCTCAAGGCGATACAAATGTCTTCCGCATCAAATACTTTTATGCCGGCTGTTTTCAGCATTTCTGCAAATACCCCCTGCCCCTCAGTCAGTTTTCCGCTAAAAGTTCCATCATAAATTTGATTCACCCCGCAGCTGGGACTTCTCGACTGCAAAACAGCCATATCCACTTTTTCATTCAAAGCCTGCCTTAATGCCAGCGCCGCACCTTCACGGAATTCCCTGTCAACACTGGTCCCGTCTTCTGTCATAATCGTTCCGTCTGTAATTTCAGCAGGCTTTCTGGGCACACTGAGCCCTCCCAATACTTCCGGGCAGACAGCTATTACTTCATTTCCTCTGATAAATTCAATAACTTTGGTATTATAATTATTGCCTCCATTATATTTACAGTTTTCACCCAGGAGACAGGCACTTACAAGTACTTTCATTGAATACTCCTTCCACAAACCACAATGTTTATCTGCTACGCTTCCGGACCGCACCTTTATTCCCGCGAGCAATGAGGAAAATAGCCATGCTTGCTTGATACCCCGTTGCCTGCAGCGGGGTCTTTGATTTATCGGGATTGCGCAGTCATACCCAGCCATTCTTTCAGGTATCTTAATATATCGCCGTTTTTCAATTCTTCAAGGGATGTTTCCGCATATGAGGGGAAAGTGTCATACCTGCTGGCAGCAATCAGCGTAACAACAGGTGCGATAAAGGCGTCTGCTTTTTTCTGCTCCTCCTCAATATCATCACCGTATTCCCGCAGAAATGCCTCCGCAGCCTGGCGGGAAAGAGAACTTGTCACATTGCGGATATCACCGTAAGCAGTGCCTCTGCCCAGCAAATTGTAATCGAACATGAACGCACTTTCGCCGGTTTTTGATACAATCAGATTCGTCCAGTAAAAGTCATTGTATGTCAGCGTCCGGGGCAGCGCATCTATCCTGCTGCGGATTGTGTCGTAATTTTCCGTGACGATGCGCCAAAGCATGTTTTCCGTAGTCCCTGTCTTTTCGGCCATTACCCTCATATTGTCTGCGGTAAGCAGATCGGATTCATCATACATCGGAGTCTCTCTGCCGGAAAGATACGCACGGCCCTTCTTGTGAAGCAGCTTGTACCATCTGGCAATTGCACTTGCCACCTTCGGATCACGCAAGTCACTTTCCCTGCCAAGCCGGTATTCGCCGCCTGCCTCTGCATCAGGCAGCAGGATTGCGTTTTGGGTATAACCCAGCAGCGGCAAAGTCGGTATGTTAAGCTTTGAAAGCATCAGGTAATTGTCAATTTCACGCGCGTCTTCCGGGTTCTCAAAAATCTTCAGGACAAGCTTTTTTCCTTCTGATTCCACGCGGTACAAGGATATTCCGGCTTTTGATCGAATCAGCGAACAAACCGGATTGCGCACTCCCAGTTTAAAAACCTCCCGCGTCAGTTCTTCTACAATTTGGTAATCTGCAGGTGTTTCTTTCCTGATAGTGATATTCATCGCTTACCACCTCCTCTTTGTTTTTCGATTTATTTTGTGCGGAATTTTGTGTTATGCTCACTCCGCTGCCGCTTTTGCCGCAGAAAAGCACCCCTGTCATCCAACTATTCTGCTTCCGTTTTCAGGCCCATATGGCTCTCCCGGCGTTCGCGGCATAAACCATGATTTGCATCAGTCTCCCTGGCCGCACAGTCCGGTTCCATCCGGTGTTTACAATCGCTGAAAACTAAATTTTTCCTTAATCTTTGTTTGCACTGATTGTTTTCCAATTTCTCTCATGATAGAATGTAAAAAATCAGTTGAGGTGATGCATATGAAAAAATATATTGTTCTGTTTTTGAGTTTAGTCTGCCTTTTTACTTTGTGCTCCTGCGGGAAAACGGCAGCCCCCATTGTTTTGCCGGAACCGGAAAAAATAGTTTCGATTGATGTAACAAATGGCAAAACCACAAAAACCTATACAGATAGTACATGGATACAGGAAATCATATCCGCTATCTCTGACTCGGAACCCACAAGTAAGCAAAGTGTCCAGGACACACCGCAGAATAAAAGCTATATCAAGATAGACTTTCAGTTTGAAGCCGGAGCAAGTACATTGTTTGTGTATGAAGATAGCGGAAAATACTATGTCGAACAGCCATATCAAGGTATTTACATTATTTCTTCTGACTTATTTGAAAAAATAAAAGAAGCGCCATAATACTGGCGACTTTTGAAAATATCAAAAACGGGCACATCAAGGCAGGAAATCTTTTCCAGATATCTTGTCCTGATGTGCCTTTCCCTATAGCGGCGGTTATTCCGTCTTCTTTTGATCACAATTCTGCATACCGGAATTTACTTTTTTCTTTTGGCAAACTTATCAATAACATTGTCTACCCAAAAATTGACAAAGAAATCAGCAACCTCAGCAAACAGATTCACAATAAAATCAACCATATGTTTTTCCTCCATACCTGGATTTGCCACTGCTATATTATATATCCTTTTCCTGAAAAGCCAAAAGATCCTGAAAGTCTTTTTCGTTCCCTGCCGTCTCAGCCGTCACTTAATGTTGCGGTTTCTCCGTAAACTTTCCATATCCCGTTTCCCAGGAACTGCCCCCTGCGGTCTTTTTCATAACGGAGCGCCTCCAGTTCCGGAAGTTCGGACAGACTGCCTGCCAGATATTGTCCCAGACGGTGTCCGGCTGTCTCTACCCGGGCTGTCAGCCCGCCATAGCGGAGATCCAGCCGGGACCAGCCAAACGGCGAACAAGTTTTCATCCACTGCTGCCTATGGGCAATCCGCAGATCTTTCACCAGGTCAAGCAGAACTTCCAGCTGTTGTGCATCCTTTTGAAGAGCCTCCCGGTCCTTATTTTTATAATGCAGGTGAAGCCTCTCTCCCAATGCGGCTTTCAGTTGCAGCACCTTCGCAAGAAGGAGCGGAACCTGTAAAAACCATCCCTCCTCCCCTGCTTTTTCCATGTCTTCTTCCAGACGTTCTGCCGTTTTCCTATAATGCTCATCCAGTCCCAGCCCGTGCAGATCCCCATCGTAGAGTCCCTCCAGCGGATCCTGCCAGAGAAGGTATTTGGAAACATTTGGCGGCCACCGGTTCTCCTGATTGCTGCAGGGAACATCATCCAGAAAAGACACATCCGTAAACCAGCCGGCGGAAAGACCGGTACATGCGGCAAAGCGGACGTTCAAAGCCTCCTGGCTCACCGGTTCTTCATGATAAGCGCTCTCCGCATAATACTGCATTCCCAAAAGTCCCGTCCAGTCACAGCATTCTCCTCCGTCATCCTTCCACATACAGCCATATGCCATGGGAATATGATATTTCTTTACCGCCCTCAGTGCAGGCTCTGCAGTCCGCATCGTGTACGGATAGTTTACGCAAAAGGAGGAAACCGACAGCAGCGGGCCCGCATAAATTGCATTGCCGGTGTCCTTATGTCTTTTCATCATTCCCTCCAGCAAAGCAGCATCCCGGGAATAATAATCCCAGTAAATCAGACTGGCATCCTTGGGAATCCGGGCACATATCCCTGGATCCAGCTTCCCTGCGGGGTCCAGATAAGCATGCCTGGGTGAACTGTAAGAAAACAGCATATCGCTGTAAAGGGCTATTTCCAGTCCTCTCTCCTGTGCCAGCGCATGTACCCGCTGTAAATGTTCCAGGAAAATGTCCAGCGGCTGGCGCAATCCATTCCGCTGGCGGTACTGTCCTTCCCCTAATCCATGGGTTTCATCCATGCCCACAATGACAATCCGGCTCCTGAAGCACTGCCCCATCGTCTGCAGCATTTTCCCGATCAGCTCATAGGTTTTCTCCTCTCCGGCCAGCAGACAGGAAGCGCTGTCCCGCACAGAAGCATATTCCGGAAACCGAAGCACCTTTTCCATATGACCCAGAACCTGTATGGAGGCGATTATGCTGATGCCGTATGAATCTGCGTAATCATCCAGCTGCTTCAGCTGCTCCCGGGTATAGCCTCCCCGCATATAGCCAAAACGCGGCTCCCCCTCCAGTTCATACACATCCTCCATATACAGAATCAGGCAATTTAAACCCATTAGCGCCATACGGTCCAAAATGGATCTTAAAAATGCCGGATCCGGCACGCTGTTGCGGGAGGCATCAATCATGACGCCGATCTGCGGGATGTACATGTTTTCACGGTAATCAAAATCTGTCTTTCCGGCGTTTTCCCGCAAAATTCCCAGCGCACGGAACAGATGAATTTTTTCCCGGAAACCAATCCGGCATTTATCATCCTGTATCGTAATCCGCACTGCTTCTTCTCCACAAACCGGCAGTCTGAAAAACTCTGTACAGATTTCATCTGCCCACCCGCCTTTAAAATAAAAGGAAGGAAGTCTATGTATGGCACATAAAATACTCTTATCTTCTATTCCTCTGATTTCCCTGAACATTCTGTCCTCTCCTCCAATGCACATCGAAGAATCGCCTGAGGCGTTCTTCACACAATCAGTTGTTTCCCGTCACTGTAGCCTTTTCTTCCCGTCCTGCCAATTTTCGAATCAACAGAGAACGGAGATAAGAAATCCTGTCATACGCTTCCTCCGGCTCTATATCAAGCCGGAAATACTGCTCTCAACTGCAGCGCCTGCAGAGCTCTGCCAATCTTTTAATGCCGTGCATGAACTCCAGGATTTATTTTTTCATTCATCCCAGTATACCATGCCTTTCAAGATACTGCATTATAAAAGTTTTTTTCTGTCCAGTTGTGCTGTCAAAACATGTTTTCGTGCAATCGGTATTAGACAAAATTTCATTTTTTCCGATATTTTATGTGAAAGCCAAAGGAGGGTATATGATAAAGGTTGCAATATGTGATGATGAAAAGAACATAAGAAGCTACCTTGCTTCGCTTATCAGAGGGCAGAAGGCGGAATGTGAAATTACGGAGTATGCTTCTGCTGATGAATACCTGTCAAGCGGCATGGGGCATGATTTACTGTTCTTGGATATAGAGTTAGAGGGTTTTGCGTCCGGCATGGACGGTATGGGAATGGCAAGACAGATTAGGGGCATGGAGCAGATAAAACAGCCCGTAATCATTTTTGTTACGGGATATGAAAAGTATGTCTATGACGCTTTTGAAGTGGAAGCGTTGGGGTATCTGGTAAAGCCTGTGAATGAACAGAAATTTGCGGAGGTTTTCAGCTGGGCGCAGGATAAGATTTTATCTGAAACGGAGCAGAAAAAGAAAACCCTGCTTATCCAGTACGCCGGGGCAAACAAAGCCATACCGTTAGACCATATTTATTACATGGAAAGCCGGAAACACAAGATAGTGTTTTATACCAAAGACGGGGAAGTGGAATATTATGCAAGAATTGGGGAGCTTGAAGAAGAATTGCAGGGGCAATTCTGTCGCATACACAAAGGCTATCTTGTCAACCTCTCCTGTGTAGAAGAATACAGCAGGACAGAAATCATGCTTGCAAACGGGGATAAGCTGCCCCTTTCCAAATATAAGTATGAGGACTTTGTAAAGGCATATCTGCGCTTTATGCAGTAGGAGGGACAGACATTGAACGAAGCGGGTTTTAATTTGATTATGAATATCATGTCCGGCATTCAAGTGTTTTTATATGCTGCCTGTATGACGGCTTTTTTCTATCCATTTATGGCAGGGAAAAAGGAACAGAGGAAAAGCAGGATTAAAAAAGTGTTTATGGTTTTTGCAGTTTATATGGTTATGTATTTTATTGGCATGACAACGTCTGTTTATGGCTGGCTGTGCATGATAATTGTAATTGTCCTCTTGGCGGCGGCTTCAAAGTGTTTGGATATGGGGAGGGAATTTACGATTCTTTTGGGTGTGCTTTTCTTTTGTGCCAGAAAATTAAGTGCGCTGATTATGAGAAGCGTAAGTTTTATTATAGACAAACGCCTTGAACAAAAAGCGGAAACCTTGGAAGTGACTAAAAACATTTTCAGCCGTGCGGCATCAAACTATGCTTTTGTTGCGGTGTTGCAAATGCTCCTGCTCTCGGTTATGTTGTGCGTCATGGGGCGACTTTTGAAGAAAAAAATCAGAAAGCTGCATATGAAAGAATTGTGTTACCTGCTTTTGACCCCGGTAACAGGGATATTGTTTGTAAATATTATTTTTAATATTCTGCTGATTGTGAATGAAAACACGATTATACAACTTTATGAACAGTTCCCGGTATTTCTTGGGATTGTGCCTGTGGTTGCCGCCCTGTTCTATGCGGGGATTTTGATTACGATAGTGTCCTATCAGAAAATGATAGGCTTGCAGGAGGAAAAGGAAAAATATTTCGTGGAGCAGCAGCAGGTTCACGCAATACAGGAACGAATGGAGGAAGTGGAGCAGTTTTATCATGGCATACGCCAGATGAAGCATGAAATGAAGAACCATATGACGAATATCAAAGGGCTTGTCAGAAATGGCAGCTATGGGGATATAGAGCAGTATATAGACCATATGGACGAAAGCATGAATGTATATGAAATTACCATTAAAACGGGAAATACTGTTACGGACGTGATTGTAAATGACAAGCAGAAAGCCGCAGAGAAACAGGGAATACAGTTTCAGTCGGAGTTTTCCTATCCAAAATCAGACGGCTATAATGCGTATGACATAGGGGTTATTATTAACAATCTTCTGCAAAATGCCCTTGAAGCCTGTGAAAGAATGACAGAGGGGAAAAGATACATTTATCTTTCCGGCAGGCAGAAGAAAAAATTTTTTATCATAAATGTAAAAAATTCATTTGAGGGGGAGGTGGCATTTGACACAAAAACCAATCTTCCGCTTTCCACAAAGGGAAGGGATACAGCCCTGCACGGCATTGGTTTATCCAATGTAAAACGTGAAGTAGATAAATACATGGGAGATGTGGATATTAGGGCAAGGAAAAACGAATTTAGCGTAGCTGTGTTGTTACAGGAAAGGAGAGAAAAGAATACTAACAATGTATAAATCCAGAGTAAATATATATGTCTGCTAATCTAAAAGAGAATTGGAATAAAAGAATGGAGGATTAAAAAATGGCTATTAGTGGAGTAGGACAGAGTTATTATCAGAACAATGTGGAAACAACGAAACGTGCAAAGAGCGTAAACAGCACGAAAGAAACAAACGGTTTTGCAGGTAAGGTTACAGAAAAAAATTCTATTTCCCCAGAAGATATGACTTTGGAGGAATATAAGAAATATTTTGACGAAAAGATAAATAGCCTATATACCCACCCATCGCAGCGTAATATGAATGATGTTATTGATATTACGGATGCCACTTACAAAAGAATGAAAACAGATCCAGAATATGAGAAGAAGAATTTGGATGCGATAGCGCAGAATAAGGCTGTTGATTTCGGGGGAAATATCCCAGTGATTGTATATACCCGTGTAGACGATACATGGGAAAAATGTTATGGCTACACGCAGGGAATGAAAGAGAATGTCGGTTATTCTGGAAGTCTTTCTGCAAAAGGCAGAAAGAATGTAGGAAGCCAGAAAAAGGCAAGAGAAAAAGAACTTCTGGAAGAATATCTTGAAAAGCGGGCGCAGGTAAAAAAACAGCATCAGGAAATGTTGAATGAGAAGATTGCGAAGCAGGAACAGGAAAGAAGCCGTCTATTACAGTCATGGAACAATGAAAGGCTGTTGTCGAAAGCGTCTAATGCTTATGAAGCAAATATTTTGACGGAAACTGTTACAGATACGGCTTCCCTGCTTGGCTGATAAAGGGCATTTTGCCCGGACTTATCACAAGGGGGCAAAGGCGGTTCTGAACGACAGAAGAACCGCAGAAAAAATATTGAAAACAATGGAGGATTTGAAAAATGAGCGTTAGCGGAATAGGACATAATTATTATCAAAACAATGTAGCAACAAATAAACACAACAAGAGCAGGGTCGGACAATTTTCCCCACAAAAACAGGAAACAGAGGTGTCTGTACCCGAAGATACAAGGCAGAATGCCAATGTGCAGGATATTTATAAGGCACTTAAATCAAAAAATCCATTATTGGAGCAGGAGGATGATGATGTATCAGATGAAGAATTGAAGCAGGAAGATAAACAAGAATCTGAATCAAAGACAGAAATTATTGTTAAGCCAGACGGTTCAAGAGTGCTTGTAATGACAATGAGTATCGGCGGAATGGAAACAACCATGAGCTTAGAAATTTCTAAGCCGACAGAAGCACCAAATGAAAATTCGGAGCATGATGCCAATAATACGCCTACGGCTGAAAATGATACTGTATCAAATGAAATGTCGAATGTTTCAAGTGAAGCATAGAAAATGTACATAATTTTAAGGGTTTTGGTATGTCTGCATGAGAGGATTTGAAAAATGAGTGTTAGCGGAATTGGAACGGCAGGCTACCCGGTGGCAGGGTACGGGGCAAGAAAATTAGAAAATAATATGAAGAACGATTTTAAGGCAAATGTAAAAGAAATGTCAAGCGCAACAAATGTAGTACATATTGATCCGGACGCATTATTTTCCATTCATCATGTGAAAACCGGGGAAAGCGCAAATGTATATAGGGCAGATGATTATTCAGAGGACAATCCAGTGTACCTTGTGAAAGGTGTTGACAAAAACGGAAATGAATATGAGCAGACAGTAGATCTAAGCAAAGTGAACCCCAATAGTTGTTCTTATACAGAAATGCTTGCGCTAAATGCACATACCGGGAATAAATCGGACAGCAATTTTCTTACTATGTCCATATTAAAAGATAAGGCAAATGGTTCTTCTTACCATGAAAAAGCAGATTATATGTCAATGGCATATGAGCTTTTGAAAGATATGAAAACACTTGGAAATTGGGACGGGTATTTGCGGTATGACAAATGGATAAATGACATACTAAGTATAAGCAAAAACAGATTATAGTTTTGACATATAAAAAGGGATTGTTATAACGCTGCAAAGGAGGGCTGATACCATAGCTAAGATACTAATATTAACTTTTAATGATGATGAAGAAAAGGCGATAGAAAAGGTACTGTCCGTCCTTTCAGATGAAATCGGTCTTGAAGCTGTGCAGCCAGTCACAAGCTCTGTCCTCTCCTTTCCCGGTCTTGAAATCAAACTGTACCAACGTCGGGTACTCCGGGACGGGGAGGACGTTCCCCTTACCCGCCTTGAATATGGGACGCTTGCTTATTTAGCGTCCTCGCCGGGCAGGGTGTTCACGCAGGAGCAGATTTTTGAAGCTGTTTGGGATATGGATAGCGATAGCTGCCATTCAAGCGTTGTAAATGTGATTTACAACCTGCGGAAAAAGATTGAAGCAGACAGCAGAAATCCAGTGTATATAAAGACGCTGTTAGGTGTCGGATATAAATTCGATATGCAAAGCACAGAAAAGGTGTGCAAGGATTGTAAAAATGCAGTAAAGAAAGTCCCGGTTCGTCTATTTTTTGCCTAATAAAATATGTGTATAAATATATATTTTAAGCTATATTGTGCTCCTTGAAGTATACAGATAAATAATGTATGCTATAAAATTTATTTTAGGTAGAGGAGATTAAGAATGAAAAAGAAAATACAGTGGATATTAAATATTATCATGGGTTGCTTTGTAGGTGTGTTCATTGGTTCTGGGTTGTATAAATACTGGTATTTCCTAAAACATTCAGAGCTATATTATATGAAATCTGCTCCATGGTATACTGGCATTATAGTGCAGGCGGTATTTACTCTTATAATATTAGCAATTTGTATGATGATAAAGATTATTCTTATGAAAAAGATAGCATTAACAAAGAAAATGGCATTGATTTTAGTAATTATTTTTTTAACTTTGACATTTGTAGGCGTATTTTATGCAATAATCATATAGGTTGGAAAGCGTTATAAGGCGTTTTAAGGGCATTTCCGGGGCATTTTGTAGTGCATTACCATTACCGCCCGGAAAACGGCTTCTAAGCGTCCACAAGGGCATAAAAAAGATACCGGGGAATGACATGTCCTTTGTCTGTTTGGCAATTTGTGGAATGATGTTACAGGTACTATTTATTTTTGAATCACAATATCATATACTAAGAAATTGAAATTTTAGAAAAGAGGGCAGATGAAATGCAACGAAATATTCTTGAATTTGAATGTATCGGAATAAAAAATGGCAATAGATTTCCCATAGAAAATACTGGAAGAGGGGAAAATCTCTCCCCAGAATTTGTTATAAAAAATTTAGCTCCTAATGCCAAGACGCTTATTATTACACTTGAAGATTTAAGCCACCCTATTAAAAATTTTACACATTGGGTTATTTGGAATATTCCGGCAATGAATAAAATTCCAAAGGCTATTCCAGCAGGAAAAATAGTGTCAATATTAGATGGCGCAGTACAAGGAGTAGGATATGGGCTTCACCGTTATGCTGGTCCGAAACCACCCAAAGGAAAATCTCATAAATATAGTTTTACAATTTATTCTTTAGATGGCTCGCTTGACTTAAAAGCATCTTCTACAAAAAGAAAAGTTCTTGATAAAGCAAATAATCATATTATTCAACAAGGAACTATTTGTGGATACTTTGAGTAAGATACATTTTTACTATATTGAAAATTAACTTGGGCTGCGGCAGCTATCTGTTAGCCGCCGCACCTCTGTTTCTCCGTGGGTGCAGGGTCTTTGGGCAATATGGTAAACCGCAGACTGCCATTCCCCGGCGTTCTATTACTCCAAATCTTCAGCAGGCAGGAACACAAGCCCGGCAAATTCTTCCTCGGTCAGTTTCTTCAGCTTTTCCGCTGTGCGCTCCGCAAGCTCCTGTATCTCCGTTTCCATGTAGGGCAGGGCGGCGGTCATTGCCGCCACCGTATCAGCCCTTGTTTTCCTCCTGTAACAGCAGATAAGGTTTGTTTCCTCAAAATTGAATTGTCCCATGCGCTTATACCTCCAATCCCTTGTTTTTGGTCTTTGTCGCCTGCTTTTTCGGGGCGGCGTTTACGGTTTTTTTGTCCTGTGCAAGCTGCGCCCGTAAGGACGGCTTTTTCTCTTTCCCCTTGCCGGACAGTGTTTTGATATGCTCCTTTATGTCGCCGCCTTTCAGACGTTCCCGGCTGTGCTTCTCGCCCCTAAGTACATTTTGTAAGGCGGCGGGGTCTTTGGGCTGTTCCTCAAAGGTAAGGAATTTCCCTAAGTCCGGGTCAGCGTCCCCGGTAATGCGCCTGTCGGCTTCCTGTGTCCGTTCCCCGTTCTCGTAGATCAGCTTGGTAGCTCCGGGGGCTACAGAAGTGTCCTTGACGTGTTCGTAGTGCTTTTGGTAGTCCAGTTCGTAGAGGTTGCCCGTTACCCTGCCTTTCTCAATGCCCGTCAGCTCCACGGCATAGGCAAGTATTTTGTCCCTCGTCTGCTCGGCGTAGAAACAGAACGTGTTATGCTCCCGTGTGTCCTTGATGAACGTGTCACGCTCCCGCAAGCACCATGTTCCGGCAGGGCGGCAAAACCACAAATATTTTTTATCCTCCGGGTTTTGGCTTTTTGCCGCCTGCTTTAGTGTTTCCCTGTCTATGTCAAAATCAGACTGAAAGTGTTGTGTGTGGGTCTGCATGATTGCTTTAAGGGACTTTAATATATCCACGTTTTCAAATTTCTGCATGGTTCAGCTCCTTTCTAAGTCCTGCTTTTTGCTTTTCTCCGCTGCCTTTTTCGGGGCGTTTTTCAGCACTTCCTTGTCCTGTGCAAGCTGCGCCCGGATAGAGGGCTTTTTCTCCATCTTGGTGGCTGCACGGGCTTCTTTCTGTATCTCCACGGGGCTTTTCCCGGATAAAGGTTTTATGCAGGATAAACGGTCAGCGGCATAGATAGCGTTGTCGTTAAGCTGCCTTTGCCACGCCCCGGCTTTGGGCGACCAACGGAAGCCGTTTTCCTTTAAGGTTTCACGGGTCTTTTCGTCCGGCTTTTCCTCAAAGAAGATTTGCAGGCGGTTATCTTCCCGGTTCATTTCCACTGTGCCGCCGTCAAACTCCCACCCGGCGTAGGCGGTTTCCTGCTTTCTTGTCAGTTCCGCAATGCGCCCCTTTATCCGGCGTATCTCTGCGTTGTTGTTGGATAAAGCCCATGAGGGGTAGGGCTTATCCTCTATGTGCCACTGTGACGACATTTCCGCTTTCATGGCTTCGATACGTTCAGCGGAAAGGTTGGGGCAGCCGTCAAGGGTCTTGTGCTTTCGGTAGTAGGCGTTTACCGCTTTCATGGTGTCCTGCGCCGCTTGCAGCTTTTCCAGTTTGGCTTCTAATTTCTGGATTGCCTGCGGGTCGTCTGCGCTGATACCGCCCATGCCCGTACTGCGTATCTTGTCAAGCAAGCCCTGTATCTCGTTCCAGTCCTCCATGTTCCTGTCACGGGCGGCGTTCTGCTTTTCCTTTTTGCGTACCGGGAAATTTGAGCCGCCCGCAATGAGGATAGAGGGTACACGGGCTTCAATGGAAAAACTGCTGTTCATGTTCTCCGCAAGTTTCCGGGCGTAGGTGTCAACAAGGCTGTCAATCTTTTCATGGTACATGGGGTCTACACGCTTTTTCTGGTGTTCCGCAATCTCCACGGCTTTGTCTACCATTTGTCTGTATTCTGCGGTTGCGCTGCCGGGCTTGTAGTCGGAAAAGCTGTTCATATCATTTGCACGGCGGGCAGCACTTTCATTGATTGTGTAATAAATGGTCTTTGTTTCCGGGGCTGTCTGCTCCGGCGTATCTGCTTGCAGGGAAAAGGGCTTGTCGGCAAAGAAAAATTCCTTTTCCGGGGTAAAGCCTGCCTGCGATAGAAAGTCCGTAATGCGTGATAATTCTTCGTATTCTTCTTTGGTGTAAATGCCACGGTTTAGGGCTTCGTCCTGCGGGTATGTGCAGCCCTCGCTTGAAAGGAATGTAAAGGCGGCGTGGCAGTCGGAAACGTAGAGCAGGGAATTGTCGCTATTGTCATAATGTCCCTTATTGTCGTAGTTCTCGCTTTTCCCGATATAGATTTTGTCGTCCATAGTGTAGAGGGCTGTCATGCCCTCATAGCGGGTTTTTGCGGCGGCTGTGATACGGGCGGTGTCATGCTCTGCGTTGGCAGCTTCCCGGTCTTTTGCGATTGCGTCCGCAAGGTCGGCAAGTGAGATCTG
>OFFQ01000923.1_pt1 | contig 19402 bp, 15 predicted proteins | sample 1521411 | NCBI WGS metagenome assembly OFFQ01 (sample SAMEA3504110, study PRJEB24116) | mouse gut metagenome | biome: mouse gut; feature: mouse-associated habitat; material: faeces | place: Denmark | collected 2011 | reverse complement strand
TTCCAGTACGGCAGCGTTCAAGCCGTATCTGGTGCAGGTATCCATCCCAAACCTTAACATCCGGAAAGGCCCTGGCACTGACCACGGCAAGACCGGGAAATATACCGGAGCCGGCACTTTCACGATAGTGGAGGAGGCAGACGGCGAAGGCGCATCCAGGTGGGGATTGCTGAAATCCTACCAGGAAAAGAGAGACGGATGGATTTCGCTGGATTACGCAAAGAGGGTATAAATGGTTTTACGCCTGCAGGAGTTCCTTTTGGGATTCCTGCAGGCGTTATTTTTTTTTTGTGAAAACACCCCGCCGAACTGCGGTTCAAATCTCCGTATAGTGAGGAGGCGTTTTTATGACTGACAGGCAAAAAGACCGGATACGGCAGATGAGGGCTGCTGGCTATGGATATATGAAGATTGCGCAGGAACTTGGCATTTCAGAGAACACAGTAAAATCATTCTGCCGGAGGAAGGGACTGAGTGCGGGGAAAATAAAAGCAGCAGTGCCGTCTGCGGATGGGGATAAGGGTATCTGCCCATGCTGCGGGGCAGAGGTAAAACAGAATCCGGGACGGAAAGCCAAGAAGTTCTGTTCCGATAAATGCCGCAATAAGTGGTGGAACAGCCACCCGTACCAGATAGAACGGAAGGCACGTTATGAATTCGTGTGCGCTTACTGCAAAAAGCCGTTCACGGCCTACGGCAATGCCGGCAGGAAATACTGCTGCCATGCGTGTTATGTGGCTGACAGATTCGGAGGTGGCGCAGATGAGTGAGGAGCAGTTCCGGAATGAGAAGATGTACCACGCCACCATGAACATAGCGAAATCCCTCATGGAACAGGGGGCAATGACGGCAGAGGAGTACGGTCAGATTGATACAATTTTCCGGGGAAAATACCGCCCGATTTTGGTTAGTTTACAGACCGAAATGAGTGGATATAAAGCCGATTCTATGGCATCATGTGACACTGACAAGGAGGGATGATATGCCGAGAATCAGCGTAATCGGGCAGGTTCTGCCGGAACTGAAAAAGAGGAAGAGGGTGGCGGCTTATGCCAGGGTGTCGATGGAGACGGAAATGCTCCTCCATTCCCTTTCCGCGCAGGTCAGCCATTACAACGGATTGATACAAAAAAATCCTGATTGGGAGTTTGCGGGCATATATGCGGATGAGGGCATCAGCGGAAGAGACACAAGCCACCGCGATGACTTCAACAGGCTGCTTGCGGACTGCGATGCCGGGAAGATTGACATGGTGCTGGTAAAGTCCATCAGCCGTTTTGCGAGGGATACCGTGGATACTTTGACAGCAACGAGGCACCTGAAGGAGCTTGGGATTGATGTTTATTTTGAAAGGGAACACATCCATTCCATTTCTGACGAAGGGGAGCTGCTGCTCACCCTGCTCGCGTCCTTCGCACAGGAGGAATCGCGCAGCATTTCCGAAAATGTGAAGTGGGGCATCCGGAAACGGTTTGAACAGGGCATCCCGAACGGGCATAAAGCGCCATACGGATATGAGTGGGACGGGGAAATGTACCGCGTCATACCGGAGCAGGGGGAGGTCATAAAGGAGATTTTTGCAAAGTACCTTTCCGGCACATCTGCCTATGGGATTGCAAAGGAGCTTTCAAAGCGGGGCATCACGGGGCAGAAAGGCGTGCCGATGGACGACTCCACCATCAAGTTCATCCTCACGAACCCGTCCTACACGGGCTCCATGCTCCTGCAGAAGAATTTTATTTCCGAGGGGCATACGAGGAAAAGGAATAAGGGTGAGCTGCCCATGTACGTGGTGGAGGATATGTTCGAGTCGCTCATCCCGCAGGGGGATTTTGAAAAGGCGCAGCTCATACGGGAGCAGCGGGCAGATGCCTCCGCCAATAAAAACCCCACGCTCACGGCTTTTTCCGGACTGGTGAAATGCGGGGAATGCGGTCACTCAGTGAGCAGGCGCACCACTAAGTATGGCAAGAAATGGAACTGCAATACCAGGGAGCGCAAGGGGAAAGCGGAATGCGGGCTTCGGCCCATCTATGAAACAGAGCTGGAACAGGCGGTGGCCAAGGCACTAAGGCTTGATGCCTTTGACAGGGAAGCCGTCAAAAGGGAAGTAGGCCAGATTGTCATAAATAAGGACAGCATTGAATTCCGCATGAAAAACGGCCAGAACAGGGAGGTCATGCGGGCATACCAGAAAGGCCATAGCGCATTTTCGCAGAAAATCACCTGCGGGTGCTGCGGAAAGAAACTGGAATGCGATTACTGGAAGATGGGTCCGAAAGGGCAGAAAGAAAAATATAAGGTGTGGGTGTGCCGGGGATGCTCCTTCCGCAGGCTGCTGGATGATGAGTTCCGGGAGGCGGTGGCGGAAGTCCTGGGGCGGGAGGATTACGAACCCCGCTTTGTGAAAGAGATTGCGGGAGTGACGGCATACGAGGACAGGTTTGAATTTCACTTTACAGATGGGAAGGTGGTCGAATGGCGAAGAAAGTAACAACCATACCCGCCACGCTGAACCGGTTTGACTCCAGTCCGATTGCGGTGGCGAAAAAGCGGAAGACGGCGGGGTATGCGAGGGTATCCACGGATTCCGAGGAACAGGCGACAAGCTATGAGGCACAGGTCGATTATTACACCCGGTACATAAACGGCCGGGAGGATTGGGAATTTGCCGGGGTGTATACGGACGAAGGCATCTCTGCAACGAACACAAAAAAGCGCGATGGTTTTAACCAGATGATTGAGGATGCCCTGGCGGGGAAGATTGACCTCATCATCACAAAATCGGTCAGCCGGTTCGCAAGGAACACGGTGGATTCCTTAACGACAGTACGGAAGTTGAAGGAGAAGGGCATCGAGGTTTATTTTGAAAAAGAGAACATCTACACGCTGGATACCAAGGGGGAGCTGCTCATCACCATCATGAGCTCCCTTGCGCAGGAGGAGTCAAGGAGCATTTCAGAGAACACCACTTGGGGCAAGCGGAAGCAGTTTGCGGACGGCAAAGGCAGCCTTGCCTACAGCACTTTCCTCGGATATGAGAAAGGCGAGGACGGCAGCCTGAGAGTGAACCCGGAGCAGGCAGAAACGGTAAAGCTGATATACCAGCTTTTCCTGCAGGGACTGAGCCCGTATGCCATCGGCAAGAAGCTGACGGGGCTTGGCATCAAGAGCCCCGCGGGGAAGGACACCTGGCACCAGAGTTCCGTCAAGAGCATCCTCACCAACGAGAAGTATAAAGGGGATGCGCTCCTGCAGAAGCAGTACACGGCGGACTTCCTCACCAAAAAGCGGAAGAGGAACCAGGGGGAAATCCCGCAGTATTATGTGGAGGGGAACCACGAGGCAATCATCCCTCCCGAAACATGGGAGCTGGTGCAGGAAGAGATGGAGCGGAGGAAGAGCATGGGCGCAAGGTACAGCAGCACGAGCATATTTTCCTCGAAAATCAAGTGTTCCGAGTGCGGGAACTGGTACGGCTCCAAGGTGTGGCACTCACAGGACAAATACCGCAGGGTGATCTTCCAGTGCAACCGCAAGTTCAAGAACGATAAGAAATGCCGGACGCCGCACCTTACAGAGGACGAGATAAAGGATGCCTTCGTGAAAGCCGTCAATGCGGTCATCCCGGAAAAGGATGAGCTGATAGCGAACACCAAGGTGATGATGCGGACATTATGCGACACCACGGAGCTGGAGGTGGAGCAGAGCCGGTTTCTGACTGAGACGAAGATGGTGGCGGAAATGGTAAAAAGGATTGTGGCGGAAAACAAAGCTGAAGCCATGGACCAGGAGGAATACCAGAGACGCCGCAATGAACTGGTCGCCCGGTATGAGGCGGCAAGGGACGGGTACGAAAAAGCATCCGGGGAGATTTCCGACAGGCAGGGAAAGAGGAAAACCTATATGCGGTTTATCGGCGGGCTGCAAAAGCTGGACGGCTTCTGCGGAAAGTTTGATGAGGAACTTTGGACGGCGCTCCTTGACTACGCCACGGTTTATGCCAGAGACGACATCCGATTCACTTTCAAGGCGGGGAACGAAGTGAAAGTTGATGGATAGGTAAAAATGTGTAAATTTCGCTATTTAATATAGAAAGAAAATTTTTTTCTGGGCCGGAATAATCAGTTTCCGGCCCGCATTTTTTAGGTTTAGGGGGGTGCATTTAGGGGGTGCATCGTTGAATTGTATCAATTTCGTTGTACCGATGAACCCGTGTCCCTGCGGATATTACCCGGACAGCGGGCGCTGCCACTGTTCCAGGGTGCGGATCGGAAAATATATGGGGAAGGTGTCCGGCCCTGTTCTGGACAGGATTGATTTGTGTGTGGAACTACAGTCTGTGGAATACGCCAGCCTGAAGACAAATGAAAAGGGAGAGGGCAGCGCGGATATCCGGCAAAGAGTGGAAAAGGCAAGGAAGCTCCAGAAGATCAGGTTTCAGGACACAACATACCGTTTTAACGGAGATATTGAGGCCTCTGCCATGGAAAAATACTGCGCACTGGGGGTGGAAGAACAAAAGTGCATGGAGAAGCTTTATGAATCCCTGCAGCTGAGCGCCAGGGCCTATCACCGTATTTTGAGAGTGGCAAGAACCATAGCAGACCTGGATGGGGCAGAGGCAATCAAAACGGCCCATCTGATGGAAGCAGCCTTCTATAGGCCTGCACTGGAGTACTGGATAGGATAGTGTGAAACGAAAGGATGGGTGATTCCTATGGGACAGAAGGAACGGGGAGAAAGGGAAGACAAGTACGCCTGCTGGCTGTGTAATTTTCCCTATATCGGAAACAGACAGATACAGCGCCTGCTGCAGATGTGCGGAAGCGCGGAGGCAGTTTACCGGGCGGGGAAAGAAGTATGGGGGGAGGTTCTGAAACCGAAGCGGGCAGAGCTGCTGTGCGACTACACCGGAAACTGGGATGTGGAAACCAAATACAGGGAAATGCTGGAAGAAGGAATCCAACTGGTGACAATATTGGATGACAATTATCCGGCAAGGCTGAAAAACATTCCGGATGCGCCTTTCGGGCTGTTTGTCCGGGGAAAACTGCCGGGGGAGGACATGCCTGCGATTGCGGTTATCGGGGCCAGGGAGTGTTCCGAATACGGAAGATATGTGGCAGGGGAACTGGGAAGGGCGCTGGGAAGACTTGGGGCTGTAGTGGTCAGCGGGATGGCAAAGGGAATTGACGGGATCAGCCAGGAGGCGGCCCTGGAAGCCGGGGGAATTTCCATTGGAGTGCTGGGTTCCGGTGTGGATATCTGTTATCCGGCCCAGAATAAGGGGCTTTACGGCAGGCTGCTGAAAGGAGGCGCGGTTCTGTCCTCCTATCCCAACGGAACGCCTGCCCGCCCTCAGAATTTCCCGCCGAGAAACCGGATTGTCAGCGGACTTGCGGATGCGGTGGTGGTGATTGAGGCCAGAGCCAAGAGCGGTACGCTGATCACGGTGGACATGGCGCTGGAGCAGGGCAGGGAAGTATATGTGGTGCCGGGACGGGTGACGGACAGACTCAGTGACGGATGTAATCGGCTGATAAAGCAGGGGGCAGGCATGGTACTGAATCCGGAAAGCTTCTGGGAAGAGATTCTGCAGATACGGGAAAATAAAAAGGAGCAAAAAAACAAGAAAATCATAACGAAAAAACATTTTTCGGACAAACCGGGAAATAGTGGTACCTATGGCACAACAAGTTCATGGGATGAGGGTATTTGTGGAAAACAGACGGATAAACTGCCCGGGGAACTGGGAGAGGTTTATGATGTCCTTGACTTTTACCCCAGGACAGTGGAGGAGATTGCCATGGCCCTGCCGGAAGAACGCCGAAATATGCAGATTGTGCCTTATCTGATGCAGCTTTGTATGGAGGAAAAGGCGATTCAGGTCAGTCCGGGACATTTCTGCCGCAAAGGCACGGACAAATTCCCTTTCCCCTGCTGACAGAAGGAAGGGGGATATGATATAATGACCTTATTCAAAAAAGGAAGAGGCAGAATGGCAATCCATGTCATGACAGGTTTGAAATCATGATACATGACCACATTCAGGAAAAAGAGGCCGAACGGCCATGCACAGAAGGAGAAAGAGTATGAAAAGAAAACGCTTGGACCGTGATTTGTGGGGATTCGGGAACTTCCCATATTACCAGATGCGGACAGACTGTGATGATTTTCACGGACTGGCGGCACTGATACGGCAGACAGACGGGGAATACTGCTACTGGGATCCGGCAAAAGCAGGCAAAATGGCAGTCTGCGGAAAAGGGATGATCTGGCTGCAGCTGGTTCCGGATGGCAGAAACTGCCTGATTACCATAATGCTTCTGCCTGAAAAAAAGATCACCGGCGGCGTGGAATACCCGTACTCTGTTTCCGGGTGGTATGTGGATGTGATAGAAAAGCTGGAGTATGACGAGGACGGCGTGGCGGCATTTGTGGATAAATACCTGGACGTTATCTTCACGCCCCAGGGAGATGTGCTTGTGGATGACCGGGAAGAACTGGACGAGGCATATAAGACGGGGGAACTGTCCGCGGAACAGTATCAGAATGCGCTGGAGGAAGGGGACAAAATTGTCCGGGACTACTGTACGGACATCGCCGCAACGGAGCAGTGGTCCTGCAGGCTGTGGAAATATGTGGAAGAGCGCATTCAGGCAGGAGATGCCGGGAAACTGGCAGGGAAAAAAGCGTAAGGGGTCAGGGACGGCCTGACGGGGGAATGATAGGACTATGGAAATTCCGCGGGGCACGGACACCGGAATGGAGGATAGTATGCACAGAGAGAAAACAAAAGTAATTCAGGTGGGGGACAGACTGATGGGAGGCGGGAATCCCATACTGATACAGTCCATGACAAATACAAAACCTAAGGATGTTCAGGCTACCGTGGCCCAGATTCTGGAACTGGAGCGGGCAGGCTGCGAGATCATCCGCTGTACGGTGCCGGACATGGAAGCGGCCCTGGCGCTGGGGGAGATCAAAAAACAGATCCATATCCCTCTTGTGGCAGATATTCATTTTGACTATAAAATGGCCATTGCCGCCATGGAGAACGGCGCGGACAAAATCCGTATCAATCCGGGCAATATCGGCGGCACGGAAAATCTGAAAGCTGTGGTGGATGTGGCGGCGGCGCGGGGCATTCCCATCCGTATCGGCGTCAACAGCGGCTCCATGGAGAAACACCTGATAGAAAAGTACAAGGGTGTGACGGCGCAGGGGCTGGTGGAAAGCGCCATGGACAAAGTGCATATGGTGGAAGACATGGGCTATGACCGGCTGGTCATCAGCATCAAGTCTTCGGATGTGATGATGTGTGTGAAAGCACACGAGCTGATTGCCGGGATGACAGACTATCCCCTTCATGTGGGAATCACGGAGGCAGGCACGGTACACAGCGGCAATATCAAATCCGCCATAGGCCTGGCCCTTATCCTGAACCAGGGAATCGGAGATACCATCCGCGTGTCACTCACCGGAGACCCGGTGGAAGAGATAAAGTCCGCGAGACTGATCCTGCGCACCCTGGGGCTTCGCAAAGGCGGCATTGAGGTGGTTTCCTGCCCTACCTGCGGCAGAACCAGGATTGATTTAATCGGTCTTGCGTCCAAAGTGGAAAAACTGACGGAAGATTATCCCCTTGACATCAAGGTGGCGGTTATGGGCTGCGCGGTAAACGGTCCCGGCGAGGCCCGGGAAGCCGATCTGGGAGTGGCCGGAGGCCAGGACAGCGGGCTGTTGTTTAAAAAAGGAGAAATTTTGCGCAAAGTGCCGGAAGAGCAACTGTTAAACGCATTGAAGGAAGAGCTGGATAACTGGAAATGACAAAATCAAAACCTTTTTTTGAAGTGTTTCCCACTCTGGAAATCAAAGGAAATCTTTACGATAAACTGGAGCAGACAAAGGTGGAAAGAGTGTCTGCCACAAAGAAAAAGGACAGACTTTCCGTCTACTTATACAGTACCCGGCTGATCATCAAAGAAGATATCCGGGCGGCAGAAAAGGAAATCAAAAAGCAGCTTTTTCCCAATGCCATGCTGCATGTGAGAATATTTGAGCGGTTTGAGCTTTCTTCCCAGTATACCCCGGAAAATCTGATGGAGGCCTATAGGGAGAGTATTCTGGCAGAGCTGCTGGAATACAGCCATATAGAATACAATGCTTTCCGGACGGCGGACATTACGTACCCGGAAGACGGCGGGATACTGCTGACCCTGGAGGACACCATGCCAAACCGGAGCAAGGAAGCGGAGCTTGTGCGTGTTCTGGAGAAAATACTGGTGGAGAGATGCGGCCTGAACGCCCATGTGAATGTGGCTTATAAGGAAGCGGGACCCTGCAAATATGCCGGAGAGGACGAAATGAAGATCCGGATGAGGGTGAACGAGATCTTCCAGCGGGCGAAACTGGGAGGCGGGGAAGGCGAAGGCGGCAGCTTCACGGGGCAGGAAGGGACGTCCGGCAAGACGCAGGGAATCAAAGCAAAAACCGGCAAAGATACGGGAGCTTTGGCATCGGGCGGCGGGAAGGCTGCCGGAAAGACCGGCTGGGAGACGATGCCGGGAAATCCCGGTATGGAGAGCGGCTTTGGCGCCGGAGGGCAGAAAGGCGCCGGAACAGGCCGGGAAACAGGAACCGTCAGTCAGGCTCCGGACTCCGGATTCGGACGGGGGGGAGGCTTCCAGAAAAGAGGCGACTTCAAACGCAGTGAGTTTCGCAGGAACGGGGATTATAACCGTACCCTGAAGCAGTCTGACGATCCGGATGTGATTTATGGACGGGATTTTGACGGGGAAACCATGCCCATCGAGGATATTATCGGTGAAATAGGGGAAGTTACCATCCGGGGCAAAATCTTAAAGACAGACAGCCGTCCCATCAGAAATGAGAGAACCATAGTCATTTTTGACGTGACGGATTTTACGGATACCATAACGGTAAAGCTTTTTGCCAAAAATGAATTTGTGAAGGAACTGCTGGACAGTCTGAAGACGGGATCTTTCGTAAAACTCAAAGGGATTGCCACGCTGGATAAATTTGACCATGAGCTGACCATAGGCTCCCTCACCGGCATCCGGAAAATTCAGGATTTCACCACGGTGCGGGTGGACAGGGCGCTCCACAAGCGCGTGGAGCTGCACTGCCACACCAAAATGAGCGATTTTGACGGGGTGAGCGAGGCAAAGGATATTGTGAAACGCGCCCACAAATGGGGACACAGGGCCATCGCCATAACAGACCACGGTGTGGTGCAGGGTTTTACCGATGCCTATCATGTGTGGGAGGATCTGTGGAAGGCGGAAAAAGCGAAATGCAAGGAAGAAGGGAAAAATCCTCCGGACAAGCAGGAATTTTTCAAAGTCATTTACGGGGTGGAAGCCTACCTGGTGGACGACCTGAAGGAAATTGTCACCGGGGACCGGGGGCAGACCCTGAATGAGAATTTTGTGGTCTTTGACATTGAGACCACGGGTTTTTCCCCGGTGAATAACCGCATTATAGAAATCGGGGCGGTGAAGGTCTGCGGAGGGAAGGTCACGGACCGTTATTCTACATTTGTCAATCCGCGGGTGCCTATCCCTTTTGAGATAGAAAAACTCACCGGAATCCGGGATGATATGGTGAAGGACGCCCCGGAGATAGAAGAAGTGCTGCCGGAATTCCTGCAGTTTTGCCGGGGCTGTGTCTTTGTGGCCCATAACGCGGGATTTGACATGAGTTTCATCCAGGAAAATGCCAGAAGACAGGAACTTTCCGTTTCCGGTGCCGGGGAGGCCGGGGGTGCGCCGGCAGAAGGTCCGGAGTGCACTTACATTGACACGGTGGGCATTGCCCGGGTGCTCCTTCCCGACCAGGCGAAACATACTCTGGATGCCGTGGCCAAGACGCTGAATATTTCCCTGGAAAATCATCACCGGGCAGTGGATGATGCGGAATGCACCGCATGGATTTTCCTGAAGCTGGTTCAGATGCTGGAAAGCAGGGGGATTCACAACCTGACGCAGCTGAACGAACTGGGGGCGTCCAGCGTGGATCTGATCAAAAAGCTTCCCACCTACCATGCCATCATTCTGGCGAAAAACGACCTGGGACGGATCAATCTTTACCGGCTGGTGACGCAGGCCCATCTGACCTATTATGCGGGAAGACATCCCAGAATTCCCAAGAGCCTGATTATGAAGTACCGGGACGGGCTGATTCTGGGCAGCGCCTGTGAGGCAGGGGAGCTGTACCGGGCGCTGCTGGATGAGCAGAGTGAAATGCAGATTGCAAGGATTGTGAATTTTTACGATTATCTGGAACTTCAGCCTCTGGGAAACAATAAATTTATGATTTCCTCGGACCGGGTGCGCAGTGTCAGCTCCATGGAGGATATTCAGAATATCAACCGCCGTATTGTGAAACTGGGAGAGCAGTTCGGGAAGCCGGTGGTGGGAACCTGCGACGTGCATTTTCTGGATCCTGAGGACGAGGTTTATAGACGGATTATCATGGCGGGAAGAGGGTTCGAGGATGCGGATGACCAGGCCCCGCTGTTTCTGCACACCACGGAAGAAATGCTGGAGGAGTTTGACTATCTGGGAAGTGACAAAGCATATGAGATCGTGGTGAAAAACACCAATATGATTGCGGATATGGTGGAAAACATAGCTCCTGTACGTCCGGATAAATGCGCCCCGGTCATTGAAGACAGTGACAAGACGCTGACCAAGATCTGCTATGATAAGGCACATGAAATTTATGGGCCCGATTTGCCGGAAATCGTGGAGGCCAGGCTGAAAAAGGAGCTGCATTCCATCATTACAAATGGTTTTGCGGTGATGTACATTATCGCCCAGAAGCTGGTGTGGAAATCCGTGGAGGACGGTTACCTGGTGGGATCCCGCGGAAGCGTGGGAAGTTCTTTTGTGGCCACCATGGCAGGCATCACGGAGATCAATCCGCTGAGTCCCCATTATTACTGTAGTAAATGCCATTATGTGGATTTTGAGGAAGAAGATGTAAAAGCATATGCCGGAAAAGCGGGTGCGGACATGCCGGACAGAACCTGCCCGGTCTGCGGGGAGGCACTGCACAAGGATGGATTTGACATTCCCTTTGAGACTTTTCTTGGGTTTAAAGGAGACAAGGAGCCTGATATTGACCTGAATTTTTCCGGGGAATACCAGTCCAAGGCCCACAAGTACACGGAAGTGATTTTCGGGGCGGGACAGACGTTCCGGGCGGGAACCATCGCCACGCTGGCAGACAAAACCGCCTTCGGCTATGTAAAGAATTATTTTGAGGAAAGGGAAAAACACAGACGGAAAAGCGAGATGGAGAGACTTGCCCTGGGAGTGGCGGGAGTGCGCAGAAGCACGGGCCAGCATCCGGGAGGCATTGTGGTGCTGCCCATAGGCCAGGATATCAATTCCTTTACACCGGTGCAGCATCCTGCCAACGACATGACCACGGACATTGTCACCACCCACTTCGACTACCATTCCATAGACCACAATCTGTTGAAGCTGGACATTCTGGGGCATGACGATCCTACCATGATCCGTATGCTGCAGGATATGACGGGCAGGGATCCCCTGACCATTCCGCTGGATGACAGGAAAGTCATGAGCCTGTTTCAGAACACGGAAGCGCTGGGCATCACGCCGGACCAGATCGGCGGTACCAGGCTGGGGGCGCTGGGGATCCCGGAGTTCGGAACGGATTTTGCCATGCAGATGCTGATTGACACCAAACCCCAGGCGTTCTCGGACCTGGTGCGTATTGCGGGGCTGTCCCACGGGACGGATGTGTGGATCGGCAATGCACAGGACCTGATCATGAGCGGTACAGCCACCATTTCCACGGCCATATGCACCAGGGATGACATTATGACATATCTGATTCAGATGGGTGTGGAGTCCAGCCTGGCGTTTACCATAATGGAAAGTGTGCGAAAGGGAAAAGGTCTGAAGGATGACTGGATTACGGCCATGAAAGAGAAGGACGTGCCGGACTGGTACATTGCTTCCTGCAAGAAGATAAAGTACATGTTCCCCAAAGCGCATGCGGCGGCTTATGTCATGATGGCATGGCGGATTGCCTATTGCAAAATCAATTATCCCCTTGCCTATTACGGAGCCTTCTTCAGCATCCGGGCAAAGGCGTTTTCCTACGAGCTGATGTGCCTGGGGCAGACCCGTCTGGAGGCCACCATGGCAGAGTACAGACGCCGCATGGATGCCGCCGCAGACAAAGAGCCGGGGGCACAGCCGCTCTCCAACCGGGAGGAGGCTGCCTACAGTGACATGAGGGTGGTGCAGGAAATGTATGCCAGGGGATATGAGTTTATGCCCATTGACATTTTTACGGCCCAGTCCCGGTCGTTCCAGATTGTGGGGGATAAGCTGATGCCTTCCCTGAACAGTATTGAAGGGCTGGGGGATAAGGCTGCAGATGCCATTGTGGAGGCGGTGAAGGACGGACCTTTCCTCTCAAAGGACGATTTCCGGGAGCGAACCAAGGTATCCAAGACCATGGTGGATTTGATGGATTCCCTGAACCTGCTGGGAGAACTGCCGGAGTCCAATCAGCTGAGCCTGTTTGATTTCGCGGGATAGATTCCGGGAAGTTTTGCAGGGCAGAAGCTGCCGGGCAAACTATTTGCCCTGCAGACCAGGAGGGTATGCTCAGGGAAGGCTCTGCCCCGCGCAGCCTTCCCGGCTGGCATGTGATATGTGTCTGCCGGGCGGCCGGTCTGTTCCGGCTGCCCGGACAGAGGAAGGGGGGACTTTTGTACGGGAACAAATGCAGGGAATCTTCATTAAATAAGAGCGTTCGCATAGAGATTTCGCCGGGGCTTCCCGGGGCGGGGTGAAAATGTGCGGAGGAGTCCGGGAATTGTTAAAATAAAAAAATTTAAAAAAATATTTTTTGTAGTAATTGCTATGGTATTATTTGTAGGATGTAGCAGTAATGGAAGTAAAGGCGCCAAATTTAACAATGTTAATAATAAAGTTCAGGCATATTATGATAAAGTAAATAAAATGGTTGCAGATAAGGGGTATACTATAGAGGAAATATCTGCTTTAACGTCAGGGCAAGAAGTTGATAAAGCTTATGATAATGAAGTACTTATTAGATTTGGTAAAATTCAAGGATATTTATATGATGTTACTGAAGAATGGAATGATGGTTTAATAGAAGGACCTATTGTTGATAAACGTACTGAGTATAGTATATTACCACCTGATAAAATACATGAAGAATATAAGGATTATTATGAGGATAATAAACACTTTAGTAAATATACAGTGCAATTATCTAAATATATCATCTTTGATAGCTATTATGATAGTGATTTAGTTTCATGTTATTGGAAAGGAGCTAGTGATTTACCAAAAACTGGAACATATTATTCCCCTCTTTCAGAGGAAGATAAACAAACTATACTTGAATTAAAAGATGATGTTACACAAGTATATGATGAAACTTACACACAACTAAAATTGCCTAACTTATCTAAGGATAAAAAACAATAATTATTTTAGTATAGTGTAATTAGATATAGAATTGAATTATTAAGATATAATAATTGGTATACTCCATTAGAAAAGCAATCATTTATTTGATTGCTTTTCTCTTTGCTTATGTGATTACAAAACAATAATATCTTATGGTAAAGATATTGAAAAAGTGATATTTTTACACAATTAATCGCCATATACAAACACATCCTTCGTAAACTATAATGACATTGTGCATGAAGTCAACCTGGCACAAGAAAAAAGGAGGATGTGACATGAAGAGTAAAAAAGTAATTTCTTTACTGCTGATGACGGCATTGACGGCCAGTCTCCTGGCAGGCTGTGGCGGCTCAGGCGATTCGGGCAATGCGGAATCGTCCGCCAGTGAGAAGGAAGAGTCTTCCCAGGCTCCCGAGGAGAGCGGCTCCGGGGAAGCGCCGGAGGAGTCTTCCGAGGAAGCGCCGGAGGAGAGCGAGGCAGGCGATGACAGCAGCGCAGGCGGCGAGGCCAAGTATCCCAGGGACGAGAACGGCTATCCCGATTTGGGTGGCGAGACCATCAGCATCTGGTTCGCCATGACCACGGAGAACGCCGGCGCGGTATCCACCGACATGGGCGACTACGAGGCCGTCAAGGCCCTGGAGGAGAAGTTCAATGTGAATTTCGAGTTCATCCATCCGCCTGTGGGGCAGGAGAGCGAGAACTTCAATATCATGATGTCGGACGAAAAGCTCCCGGACATGATCTTCTGCCGCGGCATCGACAGATTCTATCCTGGCGGCGTGGAGATGGCATACGCGGACGGTGTCCTGTACGACTACACGGATGACATCAATGCAGTGGACACCCCGAACTTCTATAACATGATCAACGGCGATCCCTACCTGATGAAGGCAGTGACAGACGATGAGGGCAGGATCATCCGCCTGGGCGCCAAGATCTGCGGCAGCGAGGAAGCCGACCTGAACTTCATCGGCCCCCTGATTAGAAGCGATTACCTGGCGGCAGCCAATATGGAAGTCCCCAAGACCATCGATGACTGGACCGCCATGCTGCAGGCCATGAAGGACAATGGGGTGGAGTATCCCCTGGCTCTGGACAAGAGCCAGCTGATCTACACGTCCAACATCTTCGCGGGGGCTTACGGCGTATCCGGCAACAGCTATTTCTTGAAGGAGGACGGCAGCGTTGCCTTCGGACCTTACGAAGATGCCTACAAGGACTTCCTCACCCAGATGCACGAGTGGTATGAGGCAGGCTTCATCAATCCCGACTTCGCCAGCCAGGATACGGATTCCATCATGTCCATGGCGGCCGGCGACAGAATCGGCTCCACGCTGATCCATCTGTATACATACGGCGTCACCTACTTCGTCACCACAGAGGGAGACGACCCGGACAAGGTGATGGTAGCGGCTCCCATGCCTGTCCTGAACGAGGGGGATACCAGGAACTTGAGGAGCAGCAGCAGGTCCCTGGGCGACTATAAGTACATCACCGCGGACGCCGAGAACAAGGACGCATGCATCGCCCTGCTGGATGCGCTGTACCTGGAGGACATCGACCTGATGATGGCCAACGGCATCGAGGGCGTGGGCTACACCATGGAAGACGGCGCGCCCGTACAGGCGGCTCTGAGCGCGGATGCCAGCAAGGAAGTGCGTCTGGGAAGCTGCCCTCAGCAGTGGCATGCCTATGAGGATACGGACCTGAACTACATCCTCACCAAGAAGTACAACAAGGGCTGCCAGGACGAGGCTCTGGAGCTGTGGAAGACAGAGGGTACTTCAGGATCCATCTCCAACTTCATCATGTACAACACCGAGGAGTCCGAGACCAGGAGCACCTACAACAGTGACGTGTCCACTGCCGTGGAGGAGTGGGTCATGAAGTTCATCACGGGTCAGGAGCCCATCGACAAGTTCGACGAATTCCGGGAGATCCTGAAGAACGAGGGCCACATTGAAGAGCTGATAGCGATTGAGCAGAGTGCGATGGATCGTTACGACGCAAGGTAGGAAGACGGAAAGGGCACCGGAAGGTGCCCTTTTGTGTTCCGGCCAAGCAGGACAGGAGGGATGTATGAAAGCTGCGAAGGTCAATAACGGAAAGTTAGAAAAACAGAAGTTCTCGGTGCGGCTGCGAAGGGATTTCAAGGCCAACAAATATATCTATATCATGCTTCTGCCGGTGGTGGTGTATCTGCTCATTTTCAGCTATGCTCCCATGTACGGCATCGTCATCGCGTTCAAGAACTATAAGCCCAGGCTGGGGATCCTGGAGAGCCCCTGGGTAGGAATGAAATATTTCAAGGAATTCACGTCCTCCATGTACTTCGGCAGGACTTTGCGGAACACGCTGGCCCTCAGCGGGCTGAACCTGCTGTTCGGGTTCATGGCGCCCATCCTCTTCGCGGTGCTGCTGAACGAGATCCGCAACATGAGGTTCAAGAAGCTGGTGCAGACTGTTACCTATCTGCCCCACTTCATCACCACGGTCATCATCGCCAGCCTGATACTGGTGTTCACCAACAGCGACGGCTTCATCACCCAGATAGTGAACAGCCTCACCGGACATACCGGGAGCCTGATCGGGGACAAGAACTGTTTCCGGGCGATCTACGTGATATCCGATATCTGGCAGGGCTTCGGGTGGGCCTCCATCGTCTATCTGGCCACCATCGCCGGCATCAGCCCGGAGCTGTATGAGGCCGCCAGGATCGACGGGGCCAACAAGTTCCGGCAGATCTGGCATGTGACGCTGCCCGGCATGCGCCCTACGATCGTCACCATGTTCATCCTGGCCATGGGCGGCCTGATGAGCATCGGCTGGGAGAAGGCCTTCCTGCTGCAGACGCCGCTTACCTATGAGACTTCGGACATCATCTCCACCTTTGTATACCGGAAAGGCTTCGAGGATGCCAACTACAGCTACTCTACCGCGGTGGGCCTGTTCAACTCAATCATCAACCTGATCCTGGTGACCACGGCCAACAGGCTGAGCCGGAAGTTCAACGAGACCAGTCTGTGGTAATTGGGAAAGTTCGTCTCATGAGGTGTGCGCCGAAGGGACTTTCCCCTTTAGTGCCATCGCGCAGCGATTAAATTAGGAGGAGAAGGATGAAGGAAGAAAATGAAAAGAGGATGATAATCGGCACAGGAGAGAAGATATTCCTGGTGGTCAACAATCTCATCATGGTGTTCCTGATGGTGATCACGCTCTACCCGCTGCTCTACGTGCTGTTCTGTTCCCTGAGCGACCCCATAGAACTGGGGAAGGTGTCAGGGCTGATGATAAAGCCTGCCGGATTCAGCCTGCGGGGCTACAAGGCGGTTCTGGATTCCGACAATATATGGTTGGGATTCCGTAATACCATATTCTATGTGATCGTGGGGACATCCTGCAGCATGGCGATTACCATCATAGGCGCCTACGCGATTGCAAAGAAGAATTTCATGCTGAGGAAGCCTGTGATGCTGTTCATCATATTCACCATGTACTTCGGCGGCGGCATGATCCCCACCTTCCTGGTGGTGCAGGGCCTGCACCTGACCAACACGGTCTGGGCCATGATCGTGCCCGGGATGCTGAGCGTCTACAACATGATCGTGCTGCGGACCTCCTTCCAGTCGGTGCCGGAGAGCCTGTACGAGTCGGCGGCGCTGGACGGGGCCAACGACTTCACCATGCTGACGAAGATCACATTGCCCCTGTCCAAGGCGGCCCTGGCCACCATCACCCTGTTCTACGCAGTGGGGAAGTGGGGCGAGTGGTATCCGGCGCTAGTGTACCTGCAGAAGCGGAGGGACCTCTATCCCCTGCAGATGTTCCTGCGGGAGCTTCTGGTGAAGCAGGAGGACATGGAGACTTTGCTTGCCAACAATGTGGGCCAGGACGCGGAGGCCTATCTGCTGAAGGAGATCATCAAATACGCCACGATCATCGTGACCACAGTGCCCATTCTGGTGGTGTACCCTTTCCTCCAGAAATATTTCGTGAAGGGCGTGCTGGTGGGCTCCGTGAAGGGATGACGGAAGCCGGGAAGGCCCCGTTTCCAGGGGCTTCCCGGAAAATCCATAAATTTTGTAAAATATACTTGATTATTGGAGGGCACCTGTGTTATAATAGCTTTCGTCGGTAGAAAACGGCGTACAGGGGAATAGTACAATGGTAGTGCGGCGGTCTCCAAAACCGTTGATGGGAGTTCGATCCTCTCTTCCCCTGCTAGGAAAAAGAAGTGTTGATGGGTAGTCCGTTGGTGGCGCTGTCGGCAGTTCTTTTTTTATTTCCGCGGCAGGGCGGCGGCCCGGCGGAAAGGACGAGAATCGGCGAAGAGTTGGAGGGCGGATATGGACGGGATGGATCGGACAGAGAAGGCGGGGCGGGAGAACCGGGAGGAAGAGCGGCTGGAGCTGGCGCTTCAGACCCTGCGGAGCTTCCTGCTGGGGCTGGCGGCCCGGGCGGGAGAGGGAGAGGAGTACGGAGAGCGGCTGTGGCAGGGAATCAGGCAGTCGGCGGGGCTTCTGCAGGAGCTGGCGTACTACCATGACAGGGGAGAGTTCCTGTGCCGGTATGAGGTGGCGGGGTACACACTGGCGGATGTGCTGGTGTGGCAGGTGGATCATTTCAAGCTGTACATGGACCGGCCGGAGGATATGAACCGGTACAGGCAGCCCAGATTGCTTCTGGCATCCTTCGACACTATGCTGCAGATGGAGGAGGATCCGGCATCCTTCGCGGAGAAGATGCGGTGCGAGACGGGGCAGGATATTCTTTGAATATCCAGACATTCTATGAACGTCCCGGTGTTCTGTACATAAGACAAAAGCACTCGCGATTTCTCGTGGGTGCTTTCATCTATAAAAGGGGAATTCGTCTATTATAATACCTGAAATATTTTCATATGTCAACCCTTCAACATTTAAAATAATATTTCCCACTTCTCTATCTGGTGTAAACCCAATAAATGGATATCTACGCATAGATGGTTTAATATCTACCATTTCTAAGTTGTCCAATAATTTTTTACGAGAAGTTGCTTGTTTTGCTTTAGACGCATTAGCACTAAATCTCGCAATAAACTCCTCTAATTCTTTCTTTTTCGCTTCAGCTTTTTTATTAATCTCTTTTGCTTGTTTTAACATCATTTGAGAATACTCATACCAAAAATCATAATTCCCAACATATAATTGTATTTTACTATAATCAATATCAGCAATATGAGTACATACTTTATTTAAAAAATGTCTATCATGTGAAACAACAATAACTGTATTAGGAAAATTCAACAAAAAATTTTCTAGCCAAGTGATACTTTTTAAATCTAAATGGTTTGTTGGTTCATCTAAAAGTAAAATATCTGGATTTCCAAATAAAGCTTGTGCTAATAACACTTTTACCTTTTGTTGATCTCCTAAATCTTTCATTAATAAAGAATGATATTCAGTTGTTACACCTAAACCATTTAATAATATTTCAGCATCAGTTTCAGCATTCCAGCCATCCATTTCCAAGAATTCACCTTCTAAATCTGCTAATTCTAATCCATCAGCATCATTAAAATCTGGTTTACTATACAATTCTTCTTTTCTTTGCATAATTTCAAAAAGACGCTTATTTCCCATCATTACTGTTTTTAAAACTTCTTGGTCATCATAAGCAAAGTGATCTTGTTTTAAAACTGACAATCTTTGTCCTTCAGGAATAATAACTTCTCCTTTATTAGGTTCTATTTCTCCAGATAAAATTTTTAAAAATGTCGATTTTCCCGCTCCATTAGCACCAATAACTCCATAACAATTACCTTCTGTAAATTGTATAGATACATTTTCAAATAAAGCACGATCTCCATATCGTAAAGATACATTTTGTGTTGATATCATAAACAT
>OFFQ01000918.1_pt1 | contig 19456 bp, 17 predicted proteins | sample 1521411 | NCBI WGS metagenome assembly OFFQ01 (sample SAMEA3504110, study PRJEB24116) | mouse gut metagenome | biome: mouse gut; feature: mouse-associated habitat; material: faeces | place: Denmark | collected 2011 | reverse complement strand
ACGGTGATCGGGCCGCTGCGGTGCTGAAGGAGTTTGCGGAGTCCTTCCAGGAGCGTAACCCCCATCTGCGGGTAGTCTTCCTCCTTGATGTCAGACAACTTCTTGCCTCCGAACTCAGCGAAAATAGCAGACAGCTCCTCGCGCTTGCCCGCTTTGGAGAGGGCTGTCGCAACGGTCCGCACGTCGGTCTTGGAGACCTTCTTGGGCTCAGGCTCAGAAGGGGACGCATTGGGCTGGCCGCTCGCAGCGCCCTTCGCACTCTTGTCCCCGGTCTGCGCAGACGCAGAGGTCTCGCCGGTAGCGGCAGGGGTAGGGCCCGCGTGCTCGACCTTGTCAGTCGCCGCACTCTTATCCGTCGGCGCGGTATCGCCCGCGGCCTTGCCCAGCCGGGCCAGAGCCTCCTGCGTGACCGCCTCGCCCAGAGCGTTGGGATCGACTGTGACCTTGGGAACGAGCGAGCTGACGGCCTGCTCCAGGGTCTCGGTGCTGGGGTCATAAGTGATCTCGATTTTGATTTGCGCCATTGTTCTTTTCCTCCTTAGATTTTTTCCAGGCCTGAAAGGCCTTAAGGTTGATGGGGTCCTGGTAGAAGGTTTTCGCGTAGTCGAGGATCAAGGAGCACGCCAGCTCCTCGCTCTGCTGAATCGTCGCACCTTCCATTTCGGTGTGCGTGTGTTTCCTTTAGGAAACTTCCCGCGCAAAAAAAATCTTGTTGCGGGTGTCCATTGAGAGGTTCAGTCTTTCCTCGCAGTTCATGACTTCGCCGAGCGTAAACTGGACCTTGCCACGCATACGTCTGTTGAGCGCGGACGGACTGATTTTGCAGACCTTCGCGAGCTCTTTCATAGAGCAGTCTGCGTCGATCATTGCGTGCCGAAGAGCTTTCACGTCAAGCATAGGCGGCCTCCTTTCTCGCAAGATGTTTCCTTAAGGCTACTTAATCATAACACGTCTCTTTTGATTTGTAAATAGCCTAAACGAAACTTTTTTATTTTTTCAGAAAAAAGCGTTTCCTTTTTGACCCACTCGCGTTATAATGACGTTAGGCTGTCTTATATGACCAAAGCAGGTCACTAAAAGGAGGTAATTCGCATGACTATGGGCGATCGGATTCATATACTTCGTAAGGATAACGGCTTGACCCTTGAAGATATAGGCCGCGCGGCTGGTGTCGCTAAGAGCACGGTGCGTAAATGGGAGAGCGGGAGTATCACCAGCATAAGGACTGATAAAGTCCAGAAGGTCGCTGCGGCCCTGGGCACCACTTTAGAATACCTTTTGAACGGTGTGGAGGACAGCGGAGCTCTTTATAAGAATATGGAGCCTCTTCCGCAGACCAGGCCTGTGCCCGTAATTGGAAATATCGCTTGCGGTACGCCGATTTTTGCAGAGGAGAACGTTGAGGGCTATGCTGAGCTTGACATTAGGGTAAAAGCTGACTTCGCTCTTCGTTGCTATGGGGATAGCATGATTAACGCCCATATCTTTGACGGTGACCTCGTTTTCATCCGTAAACAACCCGACGTAGAGAACGGAGAAATTGCCGCCATAGTCATTGATGGAGAGGCTACGCTTAAGCGCGTCTATAAATACCCGAACCGAATCGAGCTGCGCCCTGAGAATCCGTTGTTTCCTGTCATGCAGTACGAGGACGCCGAACTGGATACAATCCGTATTATCGGCAAAGCTGTCTCGTTCCTGGGTCAAGTACGATAATGGGGAAGGGCAAGCCATGGACCAGGGAAGACGTCATTATTGCATACGCGCTTTACTGCGTGATACCTTTTTCAAAGGTTAACAATAGCAATCAGACGATCAAAGACGCCGCAGCTATCATGGATCGGTCACCCGCGTCTCTCAAAATGCGAATATGCAATCTTGCCGCGTTGGACCCTGACTTTTTAGCTACCGGCCGCGCTGGACTTAGCGGCGTCGCCAAATTGGATCAAGAGGTTTTTGCTGAGTTTTCAAATGACTGGGCTGGTTTAAGTACAACTGCTGAGGAATTACTTGGCCTTCCTATTTTCGATATTGCGGAGCCAGTTTATAATGGGCCTGGCAAACGACGCAAAAAGACCTATGCTGAAATATCCGATAAGCAGGCGCGGCGGTTCTTCCGCAAGTCGGTCATTGCTGCATATGAGGGACGGTGCTGCATATCCGGCATGACTATCCCGCAAATGCTAATCGCCAGTCATATCAAACCTTATGCCGTCAGCGACCTCCAAACCGAACGGGCCAACCCCGCAAACGGTCTCTTGCTCAATGCTTTTTACGATCGAGCTTTTGACCAAGGCCTCATGACCGTCCTGCCAGACCTCACAATCATTATTTCAGACCAAGTGAAAGAAGTCTATACAGACGAACGGACTCGGGAATGGCTGTACGCAATCGAAGGTACGAAGATCAAGCGTCCCGCGAGGTTTGCGCCGAAGCGGGACCTCCTCGAGTATCATAACGAATACGTCTTTTTGAGGTAGCGCCATGAAGAATGCGGTAATTTACGCCAGATATAGCGCGGGCCCAAATCAGACCGAGCAGTCAATCGAGGGCCAGCTGCGAGTCTGCACTGAGTACGCCGAAAAGAATGACCTGCGGATCGTAGGCACGTACATTGACCGGAAAATATCAGGCAAAACGGACAACCGCCGAGAGTTCCAGAGAATGATTGACGATAGCAGCAAGAAAATCTTTGAGGTCGTCGTCATGTATCAAACCGACCGCTTCGCTCGTAATCGGTACGACAGCGCCGTCTATAAGCACGCCTTACGGAAGAACGGCGTCGAAATCAAGTACGCAGTTACGAGTATACCGGACGGCCCGGAGGGGATCATCCTCGAAAGCCTTATGGAAGGTCTCGCAGAATACTACTCGGCAGAACTAAGCCAGAAGATCAAGCGGGGTATGCGGGAAAGTGCGCTTAAGTGTCATAGTACCGGAGCCGGACACTCGCTGGGGTATAGGACCGCCCCTGATAAATCCATCGTGATTGAGCCGGACGGCGCAAAGGCGGTCCAGATTGTTTTCGACATGTATATCAAGGGCCGGAGTCAAGTGGAGATTTGCGACTACCTGAACGGCCTTGGCCTGCGAACTGTTCAGGGCAAGCCGTTCGGCAAAAACAGCGTCAACAAGATCATCAGAAATCAGCGTTATATCGGAGTCTATACTTACGACGATATTGTGATTGAAGACGGCATTCCCGCTATCATTTCAAAGGACACTTTTCGCCTGGCGCAGCTCGAAATGGAGCGGCGCAGAACTCGCAAGCGGCCCAAAACGCCGAAAGCTGAATACCTCCTCAGCGGCAAGGCATTTTGCGGGCATTGTCAAAAGGCATTGGTCGGTGTAAGCGGCACGGGTAAGACCGGAAATAAGTGGTATTACTACTATTGCCCCGACTCCCGCGCCAAAAAGGGTTGCGATAAAAAGCCGGTTCGTCGTGAGTGGCTGGAGAACTTCGTCGTGCAGACGACGGTGCAAGCAGTTTTGCAGCCGGATATTATCAAGCACGTCAGCGAGAAGTGCTATGAAATGCAGCTGCGTTACCGCGAGGACAACAGCGACGTGCTCTACTTTGAGAACAAGCTGGCCGAGGTCAAAAAGGCGATCAAGAATACCCTCAAGGCCATCGAGTCCGGCGTCGTCACAAAGACGCTTCCTGCGCGGCTTGCAGAGCTGGAAAATGAGCAAGAGTCTATCGAAGCAGAGCTGGCAATCGCCAAGGCCACCGACGTCGTTATTACCCCCGAACAAATTGAGTTTCTTCTATGGCAATTCTCCCAGCCGCAAGAAGGCGAGACCGAAGACGACTATCGTCGCAGGATCATAAAGTGCTTTGTCTATAAGGTATTCCTATTTGACAACAAGCTGTTGATCTACTATAATGTGAGTCGGGATGGAAAAACCCGAGAGCAAAGTGAGATAGAGCTCCTGGAGGAGGCCCTTTCCGCAGGGTTCGACCAACGCTCCTCTGGGTCCACCACGAAAGTCCTCAGTCGATGATACAATCGGCTGAGGACTTTTTAATTTTGCCTATGAAAAAGCCTTGAAAACAAGGGGATAGCGGGACGCAGGGGGTGCGGATATCCTCCGGCGTTCCGCTTTTTTCGTTTTGTGGGGTCAATACACCATCAGGGGAGATTTGCAATTTGCACCCTCCCCCTGTCCCACGGGAGGGAAAATTAAAAGGTTGGGGGAATCGTTGAAAAGTTGGCATACCATTTACTGACCGTTCTCCAGGTCATGGAGAGTTTTCCCGTCCTGGGTTTTCCAGGAAGTCCATCCGTTTGCGCTTTTCCCTATAACAAACATAGCCGCTCCAGATGGGCTGGCAAGAAGGACGTCTTCCAATAGAACATAGTTTTCATCCACTTGAGCCGACTTTCGGCGTTCCCTGATCCCGGCTGAGACAGTGCTGTCATCCTGCGGCGAAATGCTGCTGCCCCGCAGCACAACAAAGCCGTCACTGGTTTGCTTTGCTATAGCGTTGACGGTTATGCCATACTGCTTAACTGTGCGGGTAAGGTAGAACCTAATACCTTCATCCGTTTCTACCCCATCCACTGGCAGCTCTTTTGATGACTGAACTTGGCTCAGAGGGACAAAAACCTTGTGGCCTAATGTACCCATGATGAGCTTGGCAAAATCAATGAACTCTTCCAACTCACTTTCTTTCTCCTCAGTTATATTCCCAGAGGTGGGATCATTGCCGTTTTTTACTTCATAGCGGTTGGCAGCGATAGCGAGATTGCAGAAACGATTTTCAAGATAGCTGATTTCTGTGGGACCAAAGGAATTATTTGATGTGGTAAACACTACTGCCTCTGTCCAGTAATCCTTTTCCGGATTGCGTTTATGCTCCTGCAGACGGTTAAGGATGCCTTCGCCGTTTTTCCTGGCCCCGGCCTGTCCTATGTAGACAACCAGCTTTCCTGTTTGGTCGGAGGTCCCGAATAAGAAGTATACGCCGCTTTGCTTTAAGTCATCGCGTTCCTTGCACTTGTCAAGTTCAGTACGAGGGATTTTATAGGCAACACCCGTCCAGTTAGCAAGGGTGCATTTGATGCGGCCATTGGCATCGCCATCCATCAAAAACAAATTAATACTTTTTCCGCGCACTATGGTGCCCCCCTTAATCCACAAATATTTCTGGAACATTATACTGGATATCTGCCGACTCACGGGCCACTCCAATGTTCCTGCTTCGTAATAAAGAGCGCCGTAACTTTATGTTTCCACTTTGTGTAATAACAACGTATTCGCTCTTATGCTGGCGGATATATGTAGAGGTTTCGCGGGAGAAACCGCTTCGTTGTAATAATATAGTGAGCGGATTGGTCGTTCCGTATTCCACATACTCGTACCAGTCGTTTTGAAAGGTCTCGAGGTTGTGTAATCGCTTATATTCATTCGAGAAACGTAGGAAATAGTTGGAGATACTAAAAAGAATTACATTTTCAATTACCTCCAGTGTGTCAGCAATTACAACATTCCGATGCTCACGTGAGTCATTGTAACGTTCCTGCTTACCGTTGACTTGAACGCCGGAATCCGGATTGTTCTGCTTGAATTCAATAGCCTTGTTCATGATATGACTCAATCCAGTACCCTGTATCCATTGAATAAGAATGACGGCATACCAGCGGAGCATACCGTGCTTTCCTGTTTTCTTGCTGACTCTGCCAAGTGTCTGCCGCTCATATTTCTCCCATTTGAAGATACGGCACATCCGTTCAAGGAAGTCCATTAAGTCATCATAGCTCACATTTCCGTTGGCATCCAGGACTGGGTAATGCATTCCTTTTGCGATGGCTGTAGTAAGATTTTCCGTCTGATCTACGGATACATTTATATCATCGTCTGGTTTGGTCGACTTCTCCTCGAAGTTTGCCTTTATTTTTGCCTCGTCGCCTTCTTGCAGAAACGGTGCGAATTCTTTATGAACGAGGCTGTCTCTCCCCTTGGTAATGTCACGCAACAGAATGAGAGCGAATTTCCGCATAAGGGTATAGGATTCCTCAGATTGACTCTTGGGGTGTTTGTCAAACTCAATTTTCCCCTCAAGAAGCGCTTTTACTACGGACTTTTTCTGTGCATTGGTGAGCCCGGATTCAATAGAAAGCTTCTGTGCTGGAACTTTCTCCTTCAGCAGTTCCTCAAATTTTTCCTCCTTGACCTTCTCGTTCATGCTGACGAGAAATACATTTCCGTAAAGGTTATATTCAATTCTCCCCACACGGCCGATGAGGTTGCGAAAATCGACCGCATCCATATAGGCATAGCCTTTCTTGTAGTTTGTGATGAAGAGATTATCCGCCGGCATATTTACACCCTCTACAAGGGTGCTGGTGCAGAAAATAGTTGTAATGCTACCTTTGCGGAAAAGCTCCTCAATTCGCATACGGATAGCGGAGGGCAGGTATCCAATGTGATACGCCACACCCTTGGTGATAATCTCTGCAAGGAAATAATCGCCGTGTACTTCCTGTTTAATGTCCCGTGAAAGCGCCAACACTTCTTGGTCGGGGACGGTGCTGTATATGGTGTCAGCATAAGACCGTGCAAGAGATACTGCCTGTGCAATCGAGCTACAATATACGATGTTCTGTTTTGGATTTCCGTCATAATTGCGGCTGACAAGCGGAAGGATCGTGTTCAGATTGATTTCACCTGTGAACTGTGCCACCTTTGTCAACGATTCGGAATAATCGTTAAACATACTGATAGAACGCTGCCCGAAACTGATGAGGAACTTGAACTGCGTTACGGGTGAAAAGGAAGAGGACAGCTTTCGACTCTCACTCATCTCCAAATCAGGGATGCTCTTCAGATAGATTTCTGGGTTTGGAATATTCGGCGAGGCAAAAATAATATGTGGTTTCTCCTCACGTTCCAACAACTTGTCTATGACCTTATAATAGAAAGGACTACGGCTGTCAATCTCGGAAAGCTTGTGCGCTTCATCCACAAAAAGATAGTGAATGGGTATATCGGGATTGCTAATCAATAGATACAGCAGCCGTTCAGGTGTCAGTACAAAAATGAAGTTGTGCTTTTCCTTCAGCACAATAGCACCTGCGGAGGTAACAAGTCTGTAGTTTCGCTCCTTGAGGTTTTCCTTAAGGTCATTGATAACCTTGCTCGTGACCTCGTTTATTAAAGCCTTTGTCGGAACAATCAGGGCAAAGTTCTTTTGCACGCCGGACTCCACTTGATATTTCAGGAACATCCGCATGATGAAAGACTTTCCCATAGAGGTGGGGCCAGAGTAACTGAAATACTGGTCGGTCAGATGATCATATACCCGTTTCTGGGAGCGGAGGAACTGAAATTCCGGCATGGCAGGAATCGTCAGCAAATCCTTTGTGTATTCCGTATAAACATGGTCGAGAATGGTATTGCTCTGATAATCCTTTGCCACAAGGTTTTTGCCTTGGTAGTTTCCAGTACTGGTCAGTACCGAACCGGCATAGAACGACACCGTGGGATCGTCCGGGTAGAGGCTGTAAAGGAGTGTGATGATCTCCTGCGCCCACATTTTATGTTTGTCGCTGTTGGTGGAATGCGTAGACTTGGAGAGCAGGTCGGCAAATCGCAGAGCATCCGTTTTATCGACAGTCTTGGAGGACTGGTCGAGGGAGCCGAGCATCTTCATAGCATAGTTATACAAAAGGTTTTCATGTATTTCTTTCAAATATGCGTTCTGGTCTATGTCTGAGTAGATAGCATCACCGAGGTGTATGGTTACCACTTCATGTTCATTCAATGCGATACACCTCCCCGCATGACACGCTCCATGATTTTCGATTTATCCGTTTTCGCGTCATTCAGCGGCAGGATATAGAAATAGAAAGAATGTGTTCCAAGACCGTGATTGTTAATTTGCTGCGCAATATACGCAGCATGGTTCTTTATATCCGCGTCCATTTTCGCATTGAGGGCACTTTGATATTGAACAGTCGGATAGGCATTTGGGTCAAGTCCGAGCGTATATCCAAGAAATACGCCATAGGCGGACTCCGTTATAATGTTTGAGCCCTTTTGGGGAACTACGATGTCCTTGATCTGCTGCGCTGTTGTCGCATCAAAATTCCTGTCAAGGCTTGACGGTTCCAGAAGCTGCAGGCGGTTGCTATTAGTTCGCTCAATATCGACGATGGCGTCAAACACCTGGTCGATGGCATCTTTTATGTCATCGACCACACTGGATGAGCCAAACACAAGCTGATAGTAAGGCTGTGCGTATCCGTCCAGAGAAAGAAGATGAATACCGTCGCATTTGCTACAGTGAGAATTGGCATTGGTCACCAGTTCCACCTTGCTCATGATTTTCGGGGCATCCAGTATTTGTTCCAAAAAGGAGTAGAGCAGTATCTCACCCAATGCGTTGCCTGTATCCTTCTGACCAGGTGTTCCATTGTTCGTCATAATGGTCATGGCTTCGAGTCCAATGCTTTCCAGATCGCCATTTGTCCGAAATTGTTCCAGCTTTGCTCTGGAGAATACATATCTGCCAACATTCTTGCGGATGAACGACTGTAAGTCATCTGACACGAATCGGTTGTTCATAACGTTTAAATGAAACAGGCGCAGTTGCTCCGGGTTTATCAGGCCGAGTTTCTCTGTGTGTGGCACCTCGGTAAATATATTATCAAAATCGCTGCCCCTTATGGTCTTGCCAAGCACTGCAGTCGCCTCCTAATCGGTCGTAACGCTAAACCCAACCTCAGATGCTATATTTCTTAAAATTCTCTGCCTGTTCCATAACTTTCTCGAATACTTCTTCATCCCACTCCGGCGGATATCCGTTTTTATAAAGTAGGACGGTCAAATCCATATTCAACTGGTTCTTGATATCATCACGAGTAGACCAATCAGCAAACTGTGCTTTATCATCCACCAGCTCTTTGATTTTTTTAGCAAGCACAAGGCACTTTTTATCCTCATATGGAAAACCATGATCATCACGGACTTTTACAAGAATATCAAAGAATGCTTTCTCCTCATAGGTGATGCCGAGCTTCTCGAAAGAGGATTTATCATCCTGCAATTCTTTCAAAATCTGCATCAACTGGTCAGAAAGGCCATTCACAAAATCAGCTACAACTTCGCTTGTGAACACCAACTTGTCACGACTGTTGTAGGTATCAACCACCTGGCGCAGCCTCTCATCGAAAGCCATCGCTTTGACCTTATTGGTCCGCCCATAAGCAGTAATTGCTTTGCGGAGCAGTTTCAACAGTGCGTTGAAACGGGTGATTGGCATCTTTACGGCCTGAAGTTCGTTAAGGAAATCCTCGCTAAATAAGTCAACCTGTTTATGCTCATCTACGATATTTTCAATGCCTGTACAGGTTATCGCATCACGTACCATGTCCTCTACAACACGGTTCATGATTTCGGCATCCGGCGCATCGTCTTTTGTCTGTTTATAAATAATGGAACGGATAGCCAGATAAAATTGTGCTTTTACTGTTTCTGCATCGGACAATTCGCCAGACGGGAAACAAATCATATATGCGCTTTTCAACCGGCGTGACAGCCCCATGAACCGGGCCTGCATCTCTTTGCTTATCTGCACATATTCCGCTGCAGCATTCAGACAGTTTAACCTTTCAAGCGGAGTACCGCTATAGAATCTGGAGGCATCAAAATTGACCAGTAGCTCATCGATCAGCGCCAGATGGTTTCTGAAAATTCCAAGGGAAATGTTCAGTTCATCAATCGGACTCTCTTGGGGACCACCATATCTCTTTACGGCTTCAAGCATATCATTCTTGATTCCAATATAGTCCACGACCAACCCTTTATCTTTGCCTTCAAACACACGATTGACGCGGGAAATAGTCTGGATGAGTGTATGTTTCTGAAGGGGCTTATCAATGTACATGACCGCAAGAGATGGAACATCAAAACCCGTGATCCACATATCCACAACTATGGCGATTTTGAAGTTGGAGTTGTCGTTCTTGAATTGCTTGTCCAGCTTTTTGCGATACTCCTTTGTACCACACATATCGTACAGTTCTTTTTCATCGTTCTGCCCCTGCGTGGCAACAAGATTGATTTTCGGTAGAGGCAAGAGTTTATCGAGCTGATCTTGGGAAAGGCGGCTTTCATCCTCCGCTTTCCGGGCAACGCCCCAATCTGGGCGGATTGAGATAATTTCCTTCAGCACACGGAACGCAAGAGGTCTGTCAGAGCATACAATCATCGCCTTTTGAACGATCTCAGGCTTTTCGGAGCAGAGAGCGTCATAGTGGTTGGCGATATCCACGGCAAGACGATGGAGCCTGTCGGGATGCCCAAGGATAGCAGTCATCTTGCTCATAGCTCGCTTGCTTTCTTCAATTTGCTCCTCGGTGGAACCTTGCTCGGCGCACTGTTCATAATATTCCTGGATTTCTTTTGCCTGCTTGTCTGAAACGATAACACGGGCCAGACGAGGCTCATAGGCGATGCGAACAGTAATGCCGTCATCGCTGGATTCTTTCATGGTATAACTGTCTACAACATCACCAAAGACAGATATTGTTTCGTCAATCGGTGTCCCTGTAAACCCGCAGTAGGTCGCGTTCGGAAAACTGGTGCGGAGATAGTATCCGAAACCATAGGTCGTAAAAACTCCCTTGTCCGTTTTCTTCAGCTTGGAACCGATACTCGTCTGCGTTCTGTGGGCTTCGTCCGAAATGCAAATGATATTGCTTCGTTTGGAGAGCAGCCCTGTCTTTTCACAAAACTTCTGGATAGTGGTAATATAGACGCCGCCGCTGGGCCGATCCTTCAGTGTTTTCTCCATATCATCCCGGCTTTCGATGCTGCGGACATCTTCCTCGTGGAGATATTTTGTAGCAGTCACAAAAAGTTCAGAAGTCTGTGTATCCAAATCTTCCCGATCTGTCAGAATGATGATGGTCGGATTATTAAACACATCGTTATCCCGCTGTGTGATCAGCCGTGACAGGAACAGCATAGTGTAAGTTTTTCCGCAACCAGTCGCACCGAAATAGGTACCGCCTTTGCCGTCTCCCTCCGGGCGCAGGTGCTGCCGGATACTGTCCAGCATCCTCTGTGCGCCAAAGAACTGGGGATAGCGGCAAACAATCGCCTCATTTTCCGCACTATCATCAGGGTAAAACACAAAGTCTCGTAAAAGAGACAAAACTCGATTCTTTGCAAAGGCTCCGTTAATCATGGTAAACAAGGAACTGATCCCGTTGGATACCTTGTCCGTATCATTTGCTTTGTTCCACGAATAATAATACTGATAAGGCGTAAAGATACTGCCCATCCTGGTGTTAGCGCCGTCACTGATAACTGAAAGGAAACAATACCGCATCAGCTTGGGGATGTCGCGGCAATATCGAATCGTGATCTGCTCCCACGCATCGTAGATGGTGGTATCCTCCTCAATAGCAGTCTTGAACTCGCAGATGGCAATCGGGATACCATTGATGAACACCAGAAGATCAGGACGGCGCAGGTGTTCCCCCTGAACATAATACTGGTTTACCACTTTGAAAATGTTGTTTTCCGGGTGGTCAAAGTCAATATAGTCCACATGGAGTGCAACCTTGGAGCTATCATCCCGGATGAGGTCAAATCCCTCATTTAGCAGCCAGAAGGTATCACGGTTCCCAATGTAAAGCGGTGTCGCGCTGATGAGGTTCAGTTTGTTGATGATTTTCTGGATTTCCACATCTGAAAGGCCCTCCGCTGAATACCGGGCAGTCAGAAACGAGCGCAAATCATCCAAAAGCAGGATATCTTCATACTGCCGGTGGATGTTCTCACCATGAACATAGGTATATCCCTGAGCGGTGAACAGCTCAATGATTGCCTGTTCCAATTCGGCCTCGGTGAATTTCCCTTTTTCAAAATGGTAGTCCATGCAAGTACCCCCTACTTCAGATACTGAATGGCAAGTGCAATCAGCGACAGACAGCGGTTGAAAAAGTAGTCGTAGTGCCGTGAATCGGTGATATCTACTTGATATGTTTCGTGGTGACGGATTTTATACTTATTCCCCATAATTGTAAGAGCCTTGATTTCATCATCAAATAGCGCAACCAAATCAGTTTGACCACCCGCAATGTCATTTGTTATCTTTTTAATAGATTCAAGCTTGTCCTTTTGGCTCGTGGCATAAAAACTTTTCAATCTCTCCAGTGCGTCCCAGATTCTTTCAACGGAGTCCTGACGGGCCTGCGGCCCTGGGGTTTTATACAAGAGAATGGCGTCTTGCAACAGCTCTTTCAGACCTTTCTCTGGCACTTGGGTAACGGCAGCTTCAATCTCTTTTGACAGAACCCCGTTCGCGTCCACACGTTCCACCATACCGAGATCGTTCAGTATATACATTAGGCCCGTTTTTTGAAAAATGTTATTTATCTCATTCCGAAATTCCAGAGAAGCATGATGATATTCGCAAAAAGTTAGGTCAGTATGATGGTAGTAATCGTGCCAGGAACGGCTACGGATATCTTTCATGTTGTCAAACATAAACTCTATAAAATCCAGTAAACCGTATTGATCATAAGAGTCTCCCTTACGGTTAAAGAGTTCTTCTTGAGGTTTTCTAATTGTGCCATACTTTTGAAATAGATTTGGAATTTCAAATTTTAAGGCAAGACTAAACTTTTCAATATCCAGTCCGCAGCATCCATTTCCATCTGGACATTCTTCCGGGTATTTCCATGCAATATTATCAAAGTACCGTTCGCAACAGTCGAAAATGAGAGCATATAGTTCATGTGTAATCGTTTCCGTCCGCTCTACTGGTGCCCGTAGCCCATGCCGCTCTGTGTAATAACTCATGTTCCCACCTCCTCCAGTGAGCCTTTAATCAAAATCGGGCATATATCCTTAATTTGTGTTTTCAACTGTTCATTGATTTCCTTGCGCAGTTGATATGCAATGTAAATATTGACGATGTACTGTTGAATTTTTATGTCCGGAATAGGAATCTCCATTGCGCACATCTCGTCCCAGTCAAAAGTTTCTCTTGCGCTGCCCCATGAATGGAACCGGGCATAACGATCAAATTCTGACCTGCTGAAAAATAACATTAAATACTCAGGGAGTAGCTTTTCCCTATTCGTAGTAAATACAGAGGAAATCGAAGATACTAAAACGGTTTCTGACGTGGAGTTCATTCCAAGAGATACTTTATCTCCTCGACGCGAAGTATCTGGAACATATGCAATATACTGCGGTGGTACAATTTTATAGTTATTAAGGCTTACGCCATCCATATCAGCCTTTGTTGGAATCATTTGCTTGGAAACTGTAAGTCCTCTAACAAAATCCGAACTAAGTCCTATCGCATTCCGCTCATCGCTGGGGACAAGATATGGGCCAATCGGCTCTAATGCGGTCCCTTTTTGAAGGTTGTCAATAAATGCTTCGCAAACAAACTTCATGTCATCTAATCCCCGCTCGTAGCTGCGCTGATTGGCCAGCATGGAATTGTAAACATCGACATATTTTTGCTGGACAGGGAGGGGAGGAAGGTCAATATCGACATCGCATAAATCTTCCCAGTTATAGAACTCCGTTGAGCTGCCCCATGAATTAGTAATCACATACCGGTCAAACTCAGGCCGGTTAAAATATATGAACAACCACTCAGCAAGCACAAATTGTTTCCCATATTCACTGATTCTGAAAACAACATAATCTTCTGTGCAGATAATGTCGCTCTTAGAATCGTTATACGCAATGCTGAACTTACTCCCGTTTCGGGATGTGCGATGGTTGAATACAAATTCGCAAGGACTGACAATCTGGAATTTGCTCAAATCACGCGCAGATAAATCCGCACGAGTTTGCATCATTTGTTTGGTCGTATTAACGCCGCGGACTCGATCTGCACCATAACGCAGGTCTGTGTTTCGGACATCTCTCAACTCAATATAATTGCCGAGTTTCCCCTCAATCAATGCCATAGCCAATCCCCCTAAAAGCGTCTTTGAGCATTGACTGGGAGAGTTCCTCCGATACCATCAGCAGTCGCATCTCATTCTGAATACGGACCATTTCCTGCTCATAGTCAATATCCAAGTCATGGTCGATAAATTCGATATACTTGCTGGGAGCCAGGGAGTAATCCTTAGCCCGGATATCCTCCAACGTAGCGGACTTGCAAAGTTCCGGCACATCTTCATAAAGGCTAGTATCCGCATCCTGCCAGCTATTGTAGACCTTCTTGACCTGCGCGATCTGCGCATCGGTCAGGATGGTCTTTTTCTTTCTCTTTCCCTTGTCAATAACGATTTCCTCGATATTTTCATCCCAGCGGCGGAGATCCATAAATAGGATTTGATTGGTGCGGTCACGGAGCTGTCTGCCGTTCCAAGCGCAAGCATTCTTATTCATATTTACGATCCAAAGGGTAACAGAAATATCGGTAGTGTAGAACATATCACGGGGCAAAACAATGATGGCTTCCACGCGGTCACGCTCCAAGATTTCTTTCCGTAGAGTGTATTCCGCGTCTCCAGCGTTCAGGGCACCGTTAGCCAGCAAGAACCCAGCAATGCCGTGATTCACATCCAGCTTGGAGAGCATATGTAAAATCCATGCGTAGTTGGCGTTTGCCACCGGCGGCATAACAGAATACCCTGCTTTCATAAACCGGGGATTGATATGCTCCCTATAAGGCAGACAGCGAAACAACAAAAACGAGAACGAGGGGAGCAGGCATGGGAAAACGAATTGAGATGGACTTGGAGGAAAAGGAGTATCTGATCCAAGAGTGTCTGGCAGGCCGGATGCGGATGCGGGAAGCGGCACGCCGGGCCGGGGTAGGTCATTCTACGATGCACAACTGGATCAGTCGTTATCGAGCGGAAGGAGCTTCGGCGCTATCTGAAAACGGAAATGCGCAGAAGCGGACATACAGTAAGGAACTTCGGCAAAAGGTGGTAGAGGAATATCTGTCAGGCCAGGGCAGCTCCATGGCCATCGCGGAAAAATACAAGCTCCGTTCCGGAAACCTTGTGTTGGACTGGGCAAAAGAGTATCATCGTCATAGAGAACATCTGAAAGAAACAGGAGGAGTATCTATGGCGAGGCGGAACCATACGCTGGAGGAGCGCGTCCAGGCAGTCAGGGAATATCTGGAGGAGGGGAAAGATTTTTCTGAACTTTCGGAAAAATATGGGACGACCGCCCAGGTGGTACGCAGCTGGGTGAAGCGGTATCAGGAGATGGGTGTGGCAGGTCTGGAGGACCGGCGTGGGAAACGGCTTGCGTCCCAGACGCCCCGGACAGCCGAGGAGGCGCTGCGAATCGAAAAGAGCAGATTGGAACGTGAGAACTATCTGCTGAGGATGGAGCTGGATCTGTTAAAAAAAGTGCAGGAGCTGGAGAGGGGGGATCGCTGAGGCAGTTCCGTCAGGAGCGGCAGTATGAAGCGGTGCGTTGGGCTGCGGAGGAACAAGGGTATCCCGTGGCGGAAGCGTGCCGTGTGCTGCATATCTCCCGGGCCGGCTACTACCAGTGGCGTTCTGGGAAAGCGGGCGCCCGTACCGTGGAAAACCGGCGTCTGGCCGGGCTGGTAAAGCAGATCCACGACGAGAGCCCGGACAAGGGCTACCGGCGGATCCGGGATGACCTGGCACGGTATTATGCCATGCCAGTGAACGACAAGCGGGCCCTTCGCATTTGCCGCAGCCTGGGGATTCAGTCCACCATCAAATATGCCCGGCGTGGCTGTACCCGGCGGGCCTCAGACCCGCAATATCTGGCTGAAAACGTGCTGAACCGTCAATTCTGCGCAGAAAAGCCCAATGAAAAGTGGCTGACTGATGTGACAGAGTTCAAATATTATGTGGGGCCAACGGTCCATAAGCTTTACCTCAGTGCCATATTGGACTTGTGCGACAGGCGGATCGTCTCCTTTGTCCTCCGGGACGCCAACGACAGCGCGCTGGTCTATGAGACGCTGGATCAGGCCCTCGCGGCCAACCCGGACGCTCATCCCCTGTTCCACAGTGACAGGGGGTTCCAGTACACCACCCGGGTGTTCCATGACAAGCTGGCTGCGGCTGGGATGACCCAGAGTATGTCGCGGGTAGGCAAGTGTATTGACAACGGGCCCATGGAGGGCTTCTGGGGTATCCTGAAGCGGGAGCGTTACTATGGCAGGCATTTCACCAGCCGGGAACAGCTGTGCGGTATGATCCGGGAGTATATTGCTTACTACAATTTCTCTCGCCTCCAGCGGCGGCTGGGGGTTCATACGCCCATGGAGGTCTACATCCAATGCAGGGCTGCCTGACAAAATTTCGCATTTTATTTCACTGTCTACTTGACGGGGGGCAGTTCAGATCGTCCACAAGTGCGTCTTCCGTTCTCCAACCCTTCAGGTTGAAAGGCGGATTTGCCATGATGAAGTCAACCTTTCGATCCTTGTGCAAATCGTTGGTAAAAGTAGAGGCATTTGTTTCGCCAAGATTATGGGCAATGCCGCGAATAGCCAGATTCATTTTACAAAGCCGCCAAGTATCAGGTACACTCTCTTGACCAATGATGGACACTTTTTGACGGTTGCCGTTGTGCCTGTCCACAAATTTCAGAGACTGTACGAACATACCACCTGAGCCGCAGCATGGGTCATACACTACGCCGCTGTAAGGTTCGATCATCTCCGCAATGAGTTTAACGATGCAGGCAGGTGTATAGAACTCACCGTCCTCTTTGGTACCGGAGGCCGCATAGACCTGGAGGAAGTATTCATAGACGCGGCCGATGAGATCTTCTTCTTGAAACCTCTTTTCATCAATCTGGTTCACATTGTCGATCAGGTCTTTGATTTTGGATTTATCAGCACCAAGCGACGCAAAAAGGTTCAACGGCAACGCGCCCTTCAATGGAGGGTTGCTCCTTTCAATATCTGCCATTGCCTGATCGATGATGACTGCAATATCATTGGCAGAGGCATTTTTCACAATATATGACCAGCGGGCAGTTTCTTTCAGATAGAACACGTTGACCGCATTATAGAAGGACACCTTTTCAAGGAAAGCTGGAATATCACCGTACTGGTCAAGCAGTTCTCGGCGGCGCTTTTCAAATTTATCACCTGCAAATTTTAAGAACACCAGCGCAATCACAGCATCCCTGTTCTTCTCTGTACTGCCAACGCCTCGTAAGGCCACCCGGCAATTCCACAAAACAGTTTCAAGGGAAACTTGAACTTCTTTTTTTGCAGTTCGTGCCATGATTTACACCTCTTTATTCTCGCCTTTATCATCAGCCGCACCACCGGAACGAATCCAGTCATCGACTTCTGACAGTTTAAACTTCCACAGCCTTCCAACTTTGTATGCAGGCATATTCCTTTTGGCAATCCACTGCAAAATCGTTTCTCGCCCCACGCCAAGGTAAGACTGCACTTCTTTCAAAGTCGACCATTTTTCAATGTTGGCTTCAGCCATGCGATTACCTCCGTTTATTTCTCAAACTCAAATTTTGCATCGACAAAAAAGGTGAATATATCACTGTTTGGAAAGCAGTCATTTCCGTCACAGTCTATCATGATCCACTTGCATTCTGACATTTCTTCAAAGCCACGAGCATCCATGCTTGTGGTTATTTTTACACCCATATGCGGCGGTGTGTCCGGTATGTCGATATAGTCTTTATCTGCTCTCGGACGGACAGTATTGTGATTGGAGAAATACAATCTGCGTCTACGCCACGTTTGTGTGCCGACATTCTCAAATTCCCAAGTGTGCTGAAATTTTTCGTATATGTTTACTTGATAAGTCGGTTTGGTTTTTGACCTGAAATATACCTGATCGCCAGGATAGAATGTCAATACTGGATGAACCGATTCGGTTCCCTCCTGTGGTTCTTCAAGGAGTTTCTGATATTCCATCGCAACGATGTCATCGGCTTCATCGGTATTGCTTTCAACAAACATCCGAAACTGAATCGCCAATGCTCTGTATAAGCAGTCCTCGTTGGCTTCTGTGGTTGGAGGGATGCCAAAAGCAAGCATAATGTCCCGCAGCTTATCGCTCTCGATATTTTCTTTATAAAATAAGGTCAGCCCGTCTTCATCAAACGGATTAAAAGATGTCTTGATTTCTGGTGTCATAGCCCGACTGCCATCATAAAGCTTTCGCTGCAGAGCTACATCCTTAGAGGTGTAGTTCTTCCCTTTTGTGAAGGGGAAATGATTGCTGCCTGCTGCGCGGAAACAAAGGGTAACAAATATGCCACTGTTTTTCCGGCTCGGATAGAAAACTGATGACCGCATATGCGGATATACCCGCTCAAAATACGTTTTTATCAGCATGGTTAATGTTCCTCACCCTGCGAAAAGCTTTTGTCCTACGATTTGTCCTATGAGTCCTATGCCAGCTATCTTTTGTGTCTCATTTTCTCATGCGATAATGCTTGCAGATGGACAAGAGATGGATTCAACAATCGGTTGAGACGTATTGATTTTATTATACCGCACCTCAGTACGGAAATCAACACAATAACTGGTTACTTGCTGAAAATCCACATAAATCCACCTCAATCCATTATCAAGCAATGCACTTCTGCAGAAGTGTCCGGCCTGCTTGTAAAACGAAATCTATGCAACCTGAACGACCGGAAGGGATGGCTGCAACCGAAACGGAGTAATTCGTTAGGCTGCACATCTCATTTGGCTATACTGTGCTGCACTGATGACCTCCGTTTCGGAAAACAAACCGAAACGGAGGTCATTTCCTTGATAATCAAGTACAAATTTGCCACTGGCGAGGTCACGGAAGTCGAGGTTTCAGATGAGATTGGTGCCGTGATCACCGCCAGCCGCAAGGCCGAACACGCACTGGAGGAGCGCAACCGCTACCACTGCTATTCTCTTGATGCCATCAACTACGAGGGGCTTGAGTATGGTGAATGCGATGAATATCCCATCGAGGACGATTCCGCGGAACGGGCAGAACGCATCAAAGCCGCTTTCAGCCAGCTCACCGGGACTCAGCAACGCCGCCTTCGTTTATATGCGGACGGCAAGACTCTGCGGGAGATCGCCGCGCTGGAGAACACCAAATTCCAATCTGTAGCTGAGTCCATCGAAGCCGCCAAGAAAAAGTTTTTGAAAAATTACCGTTCGACACCCTGACAAACCCCTCTTCTTTTCTGGGTACACCGGAAGGCAGCACAAAACAAATCGCCTTTCGGAAAGGACAACCAAGAATGAAACACAATCTGAAAATCAGCGTGTCCAAGGAACCCCAGAGCGGCGGCATCGTGCAGTGCCGGAATGTATCTCTGCGGGAAAAGATGCTCACCCGGCTGCTGGGACGGCGGGAGAAAGTGATGATCCTGGTCCCCGGCAGCAGCGTGGAGTCGGTGTGCATCACCGAGGTGCCGGAGGGAGGTGCGGCCTGTGAGTAGGATCAAGCTGCTCCTGGATGTGATCGAGGACATCCGCTCTCTGGCGGAC
>OFFQ01000904.1_pt1 | contig 19621 bp, 12 predicted proteins | sample 1521411 | NCBI WGS metagenome assembly OFFQ01 (sample SAMEA3504110, study PRJEB24116) | mouse gut metagenome | biome: mouse gut; feature: mouse-associated habitat; material: faeces | place: Denmark | collected 2011 | reverse complement strand
AAAGCGACAAATACTTCCGGAAAAGATGAAGCAGGATGTGCGCAGATAATTTACGGATAGGTTCTAAATATTGCAGATAACAAATCCGGAAATGCAGGGGAAACAACCATTCCCCTGCGTTTCTTTTTTTGCGCCCTGTCCCCTCCTTTCGACAGGAGGGGAAGAAAAAAGTGGAATTCCTTTCCTTGACACTTTGGGCTAAGTCCTGTAAAGTAAGAGTTGGCTGAAAAAGAGGAAAGATAAGGTGTGAGAATGAAAACACAGCAAAATTCAAACTATAATAATGAAAGCATTACTTCCCTGAAGGGTGCGGACCGCGTTCGTCTGCGTCCGGGCGTTATTTTTGGCTCGGACGGGCTGGAGGGCTGCGAACATGCTTTTTTTGAAATCCTTTCCAATTCCATCGACGAAGCGCGCGAGGGCTTTGGGAAGAAAATAGAGATCGTCCGTTATCTGGACGGCTCCTTTCTGGTAAAGGATTACGGCAGAGGCATCCCAGTGGATTATAACCCAAAAGAGGACTGCTTCAACTGGGAGCTTGTTTTCTGCGAATTATATGCAGGCGGAAAATACCAGAACAACACAGGTGAAAATTATGAGTTCAGCCTCGGCTTAAACGGGCTTGGCACCTGCGCAACGCAGTACGCCTCGGAATACATGGATGCGGTCATCTACCGAGATGATACCTGCTACCAGCTGCATTTTGAGAAGGGTGAAAATAAAGTGACCCTGGAGTCAGCACAGTCGGCGCTGGGACTCAGTGAGATTGCCCTGGTTCCAGCATCAGAACTGCTGGGCTACGAAGACTATCTGGCCAGGTGCAAGAATGCGCTGGATGCGGAAGTGATCAGTGCCAACAATGTACCGGATGGCGCCATTGTCATCCAGGCAGAGGACGCGGCCGTGAAATCCAGTTCTTCCCTGTCTCCCAACAATGACCGGACATCCGTGGCAACACAGCCTTATCATGCCACTTACACGGTATATAATACCATAGGCGGAGAAAGCTGGGCAACTGTAGGACAGAATATTACATGGACAGTGGATGTGAAGCAGGCAGGTCTGTACAAAATAGGTCTCCGTTTCAAACAGTCCCTGAACAGAGGTTTTTATTCTGCCCGTTATCTGACCGTAAACGGAGAACTTCCTTTCAGGGAAGCAGGAGAAATTAAATTCGATTATGCTCCCGGATGGCAGACTGCTTTTGCAGGGGGAGACGCAGGGGACTATTATTTCTATCTGAAAGAAGGTTCCAATACCATCACAATGAATGCCACATTGGGAAGTCTTGCAGATGCGGTGGATCTGGCCAGAACAAGTGTGGATAACCTGAACAATCTCTATCGTGAGCTGACTGCGGTGACAGGAGTGGATCCTGACCAGTACCGTGATTATCAGATTACGGATTATGTTCACGGCATGGTGGATGTTCTGGAAGTAGAATATACGCGGCTGAATGCGGTGGTGGAAATGTTCGGCGAGAGCATGGAATCCGCCAACAAGACATCAGGCGTGGTAGATATGATGAATTCCATGGTGAAGCTGATCAAGAAACCCGATGATGTTGCAAAATACCTGGGTGATTTTAACTCAAAACTTTCTGCCCTGGGAGAATGGATCAACAGCATCAACAATCTTCCCGTGGAACTGGATTATCTGATGGTAACCGGAGACGGTTATAATCTTCCCAAAGCAGAAGGGGGATTCTTTGCAAAGATTGCACATAACTGGAATGCCTTTATCGGCTCTTTCACCAATGACTTCAAAGTACATGCGGAAGGTTCCGATAATTCCCAGAAACAGCAGCTGGATGTGTGGGTAGCCACGGATACCAGAAAGCAGTATGACATCATCCAGAAGATGATCAATGCTTCTTTCAAGGATTCCAACTATGAAGTGAATCTGAGTATGGTAGGCGGCGATACCGTACTGCCTGCTACAGTGGCGGGAGAAGGACCGGATGTGGTATTACAGTCCAGCTACAGCCAGCCCACCAACTTTGCATACCGCAGCGCGGCATATGACCTGACACAGTTTGCTGATTTTGAAGAAGTATTCCAGCGTTTCCCTGAGGATACCAGGGCATTTCTGGAGTATGAAGGCGGGGTATACGGTCTGCCGGATCAGTTATCCTTCCCCGTGATGATCTACAGAAAAGACATTCTGGATGCGCTGAATCTGGAAGTGCCGGAGACATGGGACGATCTGGTGGGAATCATTCCTTATCTGGAAGCAGACAATATGAGCGTGTATCTGGCAAGTAACGAATACCTTACCCTTGGCGGAGGAACCAGTTCCACCACAGTGCCTGTGAACAGTATCTTCCTTTCCATGCTGTATCAGCAGGGCTATGAACTTTATAATGAGAGTCATACCCTGAGTCTGATGGATCAGGTGGATCACATGATGGTATTTAAGAACTGGACAGAGTATTATACCAATCAGGGACTGAACTATTCCGTAAACTTGTCAACCAGGTTCCGTAAAGGTGAAATTCCCCTGGCAGTGGTGGATTATACTTATGTCAATACTCTGAATGTATCTGCCCCTGAAATATCCGGTAAATGGTCCATTGCCAAGATACCGGGCACCATGAAAGAGGATGGAAGTGTGGATCATTCCGCAGCCTGCATGATCGGCACCTGCTTTATCGTATCCTCCACAGTGGCTAAGGATGGCATGGCCAACGAGTCCTGGGAATTCCTGAAATGGTGGACCAGCGAAGAGACACAGACAAAGTACTCTACCGAGCTGAAGGTAGAAAACGGAGAAGCGGCAGAATTCCCTGTCTCCAATGTGAATGCCATTGCAAACGGCGGTCTGAAGGAAGAGTTTAAGCAAGTGGTGCTGTCCCTGCTGGATGATCTCCGCGCAGAGCCCCAGATCCCCGGCGGTTATATTACGGGCCGTGTGATCAGAAATGCATTTACTTCGGTTGTAACTGACAACACAGATCCGGTAGATACGCTGTATATCCTGTTGGATGATATCAACAAGGAGATTGAAAGCAAACGTACCGAGTTCGGTTTAAACACGGCAGAATAGGAGGGGAGAGATGGCTGCTAATAAGATATCTTTTAAAAGAAGGGCCGAATTGACCCTTAGGGACGTGAAGCGCAGCATCCCTTTGTATGTGATGATCGCCCCCTTTATGTTGCTGTTTTTCACATTTGTGGTATATCCGGTGTTAAAGGCTGTATGGTTCAGCTTTACAGACTATAATGTTCTGGAGAAGGCCAATTTTGTAGGTCTGCGCAATTACCGCAAGCTGTTTTTGGACGATTCCACTTTTATCACTGCCATCAAGAATACTTTCATTATCGCAGTGATTGTAGGACCGGGCGGATACATTCTCTCTTTCCTGCTGGCCTGGATGATCAACGAACTGCCCCATAAGGTAGGTACTGTACTGACGGTGATTTTTTATGCGCCCAGTATGGCAGGTACGGCTGTGGTGGCTGTGTTCGCACAGATTTTCTCCAATGACAGCAACGGTTATCTGAACGCTATACTGCGTAATCTGGGGATTACGGATGAAGCCATTCTGTGGCTGTCTGACGCGGATGTGGTAATGGTAGTCGTCATTCTGGCATCTCTGTGGATGAGTATGGGTGTAGGCTTCCTTTCCTTCGTAGCCGGTGTCAAGGGTGTGGACGAAGCCCAGTATGAGGCAGGCGCCATCGACGGTATCCGGAACCGCTGGCAGGAGCTTTGGTATGTGACATTGCCCAATATGAAGCCCCAGCTGCTGTTCGGCGCCGTTACCACCATCACAGGTTCCTTATCCGTAGGTACCATTGGAGACAGCCTTGTAGGTTTCCCCAGCCCCAATTATGCGACCCATACCATTGTCAACCACCTGAACGACTATGGTTCTATCCGTATGGAAATGGGTTATGCATCGGCAATTGCCGTTATCCTGTTCCTGATTATGATTTTATGCAATATGCTGATCCAGAAGCTGCTGCGTAAGGTCGGAACCTGATCGGAGAGAGGAAGGGTGAATATGGAAACGTTAAAAAGACTTTATCAAAATCATTTGACTAAAAAGAGAACGAAGAATTTTAAGCCGACTGTGAAGAAATCCAAAAGAAGCTTCTGGGGAAACGTAATTCTCGGATTGTTTCTTCTGGCCATGGCTTTTACCTTTTTCTTCCCGGTAGTGTATATGATCAGCCAGTCCCTGAAACCCATGAACGAGCTGTTCATATTCCCTCCAAAGATTCTTGTCTCCAGTCCGACCACTAATAACTATCGGGATTTTGTCAATGTCCTGGCAAATACGGTGGTTCCTGTAACCAGGTCACTGTTTAACTCGCTGTTTGTGGTAGCCATAGGTTCCGTGGGCCATATTGTACTGGCATCCCTTTGCGCCTACCCGCTGGCAAAATATAAATTTCCCGGCAGCGCGTTTTTGAACCAGATGATTGTGTACTCCCTGATGTTCAACACGGCAGTTACCATGATACCCAACTTCCTGACCATTGCCGGTCTGGGAATGCTGGATACCCAGTGGGCTATTATTATACCCGGTTTTGCGTCTACCCTGGGTCTGTATCTGATGAAGAACTTTATGGAACAGATTCCGGACTCCCTGATGGAGGCAGCACAGATCGATGGCGCCGGATACGTAAGGATTCATTTTACCATCGTGATGCCGGTGGTGAAGCCCGCACTGGTGACAGCTTTTATTATGGTATTTCAGGCTTTCTGGACCAATACCGGCGACAAGTTTATCTACACGGAGGCACAGAAGGGATTTGCCTATGTGGTGGGACAGCTGGCAAGCGGTAAGATCACCGGCGTGGGCAGCTCCTATGTAGGTATTTCTTCCGCATCGGCCGTTGTCATGTTTGCGGTACCGCTGGTGGTATTCCTGATCATGCAGAACAGCGTGGTATCTACGATGGCAACATCCGGAATGAAAGAATAAGAGGTGGCGTATGCAAAAATCAAAAAAGATTTGGAGTAAGTGCCTTGGGGGACTTTCTCTTGTATTATGTGCCATCCTTGGATTTGGCACTGTATCCTACGCGGCAGATTCTTATTCCTATGACATCTGGGGCAATGTGATTGCTGCACCGGCTGCATACGAATTGGAACAGACGATATACGCAGCGGATCTGGGAGTTGAGAGCATGGCTTCGGCATCGGGTGTCTTCTACCGGAATGACAAAGTTTACATTGCTCTGAACGGAAGTATCGTTATTGCCGACAAAGAATTTGAGAATTTCAGTTATATTACGGATTATGTAAGAGAGGACGGTACCCAGAGTACGGTCAATGCCCCCACCGGCATTTTTGTCACGGAAGACGAACACATTTATATCTGTGAACAGGCCAAGGGAGAGATCATCGAATTTGACGAGAACGGAAAGTACATAAGGGCTATCGGAGATCCTGAGTGTATCGGTCTGACTACCACATATGCGCCCAAAAAACTTGTGGTGGACAAAGTGGGACGTATTTATGTACTGGTGCAGAACTGTTATGAAGGTTTGGTGGAACTGGACCCGGAAGGTAATTTCAACCGTTATGTTGGCGCTACCGAGGTATCGTTCAATATGCTGGACCTGTTCTGGAGAAATCTGATGACAGAGGAGCAGCTGGCGCGAAGCGCACTGTGGCTGCCTACCTCCTACAGTGACCTTGCCATTGATGAGGATGGATTTATTTTTGCCAGTGTATCGGGAGCTTCCGATGATGAACCCATCAAAAAGCTGAATTCCTCAGGTGACAATGTCATGCCGTCGCATGAGTTTATCACGGAACCCATGGGAGACTATGAGAACAAGAAGTCTATTTCCAACCTGACCAATATTGCGGTGGCGGACGATGGCAGATTTGCCGTTCTGGATACCACACGTTCCCGGATATTTGTCTACAGTCCGGATGGTTATCTGATGTATGAACTGGCTGGAAACGGAAACGCGGAAGGACTTTTGAACTCTCCCTCCACATTCTGTTTTATGGATGACAAGATTGTGGTGGTAGACATTGTGTACCAGTCCCTGGAAATTTTTGCTCCTTCTACTTACGGCGCACTGATCAATTCGGCTCTGCAGGCTGAATCAGAGTATGATTACGCCACGGCGGCAGGCTATTGGGAGCAGGTTCTGGATATCAACAACAATTTCTATTATGCAAATCTGGGACTGGGCAAACACCAGATGCGTACAGGGGAGTATGAGAAAGCCAAGGATAATTTCTATATCGGCGGCGACAGAAGCTATTACTCCAATGCATATGCCCAGGTGTCCGGCGAGTGGATGAACCGTAACTTCAGCAAGATCATAACAGTGCTTGCAGTGTTGCTTGTGGCGCTGGTGGCATGGAAGATCTACAGAAAATTCCGCCCTGCACAGCCCAGGGACACAAAACTGACAAGATTCTGGAAAAAGACCAAGTTTACATTGTTCAAATGGCCGGGATATGTTCTTTCAAGTCCTTTCAAGGCCTTTGATGATGTGAAATACTATGACGACGGTTCCCTGGTATTCAGTATTGTGGTTATTATCCTGTTTGGCTGGATCAGTCTGATCAAGTACAGATATGCCGGATTTATGGTTAATTTTGTGGATATTGACAATGTAAACGTGCCTTTGATTGTGGGCAGCGCCATTCTTCCCTATGTGGCCTTTATCGTGGGCAACTGGGCAGTGGGTGTGCTTCTGTCAGGTAAAGGAAAGGTAGTGCATATTACCAAGGTAGTGGGATATTCCCTCTATCCGGCCTGCTGGCTGTACCTGGTGGGAACCATTCTCTCCAATTTTGTAACGGAAGATGAAGCGGCCCTGGTGAGTGCGCTGTTTACATTCGGTATGGTATTATTCTTCTTCTATATGTTCATCGGAACCATCATGGTGAACCAGTATACCTTTACCAAGAACGTGGCTACACTGTTGCTTTCGGTTGTGGCAATGCTGATTATCTGTTTTGTGGCAATGTTGTTCGCAACGCTTCTGGCACAGTTTGTCAATGACTGGACACAGATCTTCAGAGAACTGTTTTTGGTGCTTTAGGAAGGAGGCGAAGAAAATGAAAAAACGTTCTATTTTTACCTATGCCGCAGTGGCTGGTCTTTGCCTTACTTTGCTTGGGGGCTGCGGTTCCCCGGAGGAAACGGTTGAAGAAGAGCAGGCCAGCTACTGGGAGACCCAGCAGTTTGATACTTTCAGCGGAACCGATTTTGTGGAAGTGGCAAAAAGCGGGGACATGCAGCTGCTCTTAAATCCTGCCACAGGTACCATCCGCTGGATGGACAGCAGTACCGGCGTATATCAGGATACCAATATGAGCCATGACGATGGTATCACCGGTCTTACAAATGCAGAGCAGTCCGACTTAATGGTAAGATATTTTAACGGCAGTAAGAATGCAAATAAGCTTTATTCTTCGGTAAATACATATGATTCCTACAGTATGTGTTCCAGCCTGGGTCAGCTTTCTTATCAGAAGATTGACAACGGAGTCCGCATTCTTTATACTCTGGGAGATGACAGTGTTACTTACAAAAATTTCCCGGAAAGAATCTCCGACGACAGAATGCAGGAATATGTGGCTCAGTACCTGGATGATTCCCAGATGAATCTTTTGAAAAAACGTTACCAGCAGCTGTCTTCCGGTGACTGGCTCAGAAGTTTCGGCGGCGGGGAAGGCGGAAACCAGAACCGTTTAAGCTCGGCGGCCCTGAAAGAGTTTTACAATCTCTTTTATGAAGTAGGAAAGTATACAGATGAGTTACTCTACGAAGACCTGGAAACACATGAAGTAAATCCGGAGAACTATCCCAGCAACCTGAGGATTCATGTTCCGGTAGAGTATTATCTGGATGGCGAAGAACTGATAGTAAATGTGGATACCAGTAAGATTGAGACAAAAAAGGAAAATCCCATCAATCAGATTCAGCTGCTTCCTTATTTCCTCACATCCGATTCCACGCAGACAGAGGAAGAGGGATATATGTTTATTCCTGATGGCAGCGGCGCCCTGATCTATCTGGACAGCACGAAGATTCGGGAATTCCATTATATGTCATCCTATTTTGGCGGTGACAAACTGGTGGGGGCAACTAACTACAACAGTGTCAATACACAGATGATGCTTCCTGTACTGGGTATGAAAAATTCAAACAGCACTATATTCGGTGTGATTGAAGAAGGCGCGGAAGTGGCTACACTGGATGCCTATGTGAGCGGAACAGATAATTCGGAGCCGTTCTCCAAGATGAAACTGTCCTTTGACATCCAGACCCAGCAGACCATTTCTTCCGGTGTGAAGAATGCCAGCGGTGAGTATACCCTGATTAAGGTCAGCGACGATATCTACGATAAAAATATTACCCTCCGGTATTTCTGGCTGGGTACAGATGCCGATTATGTGGATATGGCAGACTGCTATGCCGGATATCTGGAGGAAAAAGGCGTGCTGACAGCGGGTACTGCTGAAGACACCGCTCCCTTTTATGTGGAGTTGATGGGCAGCACGGATAAGACCAAGTACTTCCTTGGAATTCCGTATGATGGAACCCAGACGCTGACATCTTTCAGTCAGGCAAAGGAAATCCTTCAGAACCTGACGGACAGCGGCGTGGGAAATGTGAAGCTGATTTACAGCGGTATGGTGAATGGGGGCATGAATCAGAGATCCCTGGCATCCGGAGTGAAGATAGCTCCCGGTCTGGGAGGAAAATCCGGGTTAAAGAGTCTCACATCCTATGCGGATTCCGTGGGAGCCCAGGTGTTCCCGAACCTGCAGCTGCAGACGGCTTATACAAAGACCAAGATCAACAATGAAATGGCAGCATGGAATATTCTGAATGAGCGGGGCCAGATTTATTCTTTTGACCCTGTGAAAAAAACAGTGGAGAGTGAGGCGGATTATCCCCTGTATCTTGTCAGCCCTGTTTATATGCAGAAGTATTTCGGCAAAGTAAAGAGTTCTTTTTCCAGCAAAACAGGTCTGAATACCATGGCTTCCAGTGATTTGTATACCTTTATCGGAACAGATTACGGTGATAACCAGGTAGCGCCTGCATCCGGAAGGAATCTGATGAAGGATGCGGTAGCCGGGCTGGCAGACGGTATGACACTGATGCTGTCAAATCCTGTTTGTGACGCTTATGCCTACAGTACGTATCTGACAGATATTCCTACCACTGACAGCGGTATGAGAGTTCTGGATGCTTCCATTCCTTTTCTGGGACTGGTGCTGAACGGCCATAAAGAATATTCTTCCGAGTCCTTAAATAAAGAATCAACGGATGTGTATGTGAACTTTATGCGTGTCCTGGAGAGCAGCAGTGTGCCGAAATTTACATTTATGTATGAAAATGCTTCCTTGCTGAATGGCACCGAGCAGGAGAATTATTTTGCGGTGGATTACAGCTACTGGAAAGACAAAATCGGCACATACTACGAAGAGTACCGTAATTTTTACGATCAGGTAAAGGGTGCGACGATAGTGGAGCATGAATTGTATGAACGCAATGACAATCTGCGTGTCGTAACTTATTCCAACGGGGTCAAGGTTTATTTTAACTACAGCGACCTGGAAGAACAGATTGACGGAGTGACGGTGCCGGCTTTCAGCTATGTAATAAAGTAAAGGAGGAGGTAAGATGAAAAAAGAAACAAAAACGGCAGTAAAAAAGCCGGCTCTTTCCTGGTATAAGAGAATGGACTTCTCCAAAAAGACGGCATTATGGGGCTTTATCTTCCTGCTTCCCTGGCTCATCGGTCTGATATTCTTCTTTATCAGACCCCTGGTGAACACTCTCTGGTATTCACTGTGTCATATGGAGATGGTGAACGGAAAATTTTCGGGAACATTTATTGGTATAGAAAATTTCAAATGGGTATTGGGCGTAAATGCGGATTATACCCGACATCTGGCAGAGGCGTTTACCCAGATGGCCAAGGAAGTGCCGTTCCAGATTTTTGTTGCATTGTTTATTGCAATGCTTCTAAACGGCGAATATAAAGGAAGGGGATTTTTCCGGGCAGTTTTCGTAATTCCGATTATTCTTGCAACAGGAATCGCTACTTTTACCCTGGCAGAGGTAAAAACGCTGACGACGGAGACAACCGAATCTGTCATGAATATGAAATGGCTGGAGGACCTGGTAATCAATTCGGGTATTCCGGAGGAGCTGACAACGCTTCTGGTGACTTATGTAAAGAATATTTTTGATGTGGTAACCACCTGCGGCGTACAGATATTGCTGTTCCTGTCCGGTCTGCAGGCCATTTCCCCTACCTTGTACGAGGTGGCGAAGATGGAAGGCTGTACCCAGTTTGAAACCTTCTGTAAGATTACGCTTCCCATGGTATCGCCCACCATTCTGGTATGTCTGGTGTACAGTATTGCGGAATCTTTTGCCCATGCAACTGTTACCGTTGGTGAGACCACCAAAGCATTTTCTACCTATATTCAGGAAATAACTTTTACGGGAGCTGCCGAGTACTACGGCTATGGCGCGGCAATGAGTTTTATCTACTTTGCGGCAACCCTTGTTACGGTAGGCGTGGTTTGCGGTATTGTATCGAAGGGGGTGTTCTACTATGACTAAATTGAGCAGAAAAGAAAGAATGCAAAAAGCCGAGGAAATGGCGGGTATCAGCTTCTGGGTAGACTTGCGCAAGGGACGTCTTTCAAAGTATACCATCCAGAAACACGTGAGAAGCTTTTTTGTGTCGCTGTTCCGGTATGTCATCCTGATTTGTTTAGGCTTTGTGGTTATTACTCCTCTGTGGAACCTGGTCAGGGATGCTTTTACGGCGCCGGCTGTACTGGGAGAAAAATCCAGCTCCTGGATACCGCAGCAGGTTTCCACAATATTTATGTCGATGTCTATTTCCAAGAACCTGATGGATTACTGGCCCAGCCTGCTTTATACGCTGCTTACCACGGTAGTGCTGACTTTTCTCCAGGTACTTTCCACAGGCCTTGCGGCATATTCATTTGCCAGACTGAAGTTTAAGGGCAGTAATATTCTCTTCTTCTTCGTGGTTCTGACCATTGTGGTACCCAGTGATTCTATTATGCTGGCCCAGTACGCCGCATTCCGGAACTTTGACATATTCGGCCTCATCGGCCTGATCAACGGAACCGGCGTAGGGCTGAACCTGATCGACAAGCCCATCTCCCAGTATATCCTTGCAGCGTCCGGTATGGGTGTGAAGAGCGGCTTGTACATTTACTTCATGCCCCAGGCCGTGAGAGGACTGCCGATCTCGGTAGAGGAGGCGGCCCATGTGGACGGCGCAGGATTCCTGAGAACCTTCTTCAGCATTGTGGTTCCCAGTATGTCCGGCACCATCCTGACAGTTTCCGTACTGAGTTTCCTCTGGAACTATACGGATGTGTATTATACCGGTCTGCTGAATCCAAACGTAAGTCATTTGCCCTACCAGTATTCCATCCTGCAGTCCAATGTGCGTTGGGGTATGGAAAGTGCGCTGAAGAAAAACGCAGAGTGGCTTATTGCCATTGACCCCAACAATCCTTTCGCCCAGACGGCGCTGATTTCAGCCTGTGCGTTGCTGATTGTACTGCCGCTGATCATTATGTACGCTTTCGTACAGAAGAGATTCGTACAGGGCGCGGCACGAAGCGGACTTGGCGGAGATTGATTGTATTACACACATAAACAGTTTGACCTTTTTGCAGAAATCGTGTAAAATGAATGAGCGGTGCTATATATGGCATCGCTCATTTACAATATCTTAGAGAGGGGTTGTACCCGCCTCTTATAAAAGCGCGAAAAGCGCGGACAGGAGCAGATATGAGTAAGATTTTAGGAAATGCATTGCCGGGAATGCCCTGGCAGGACAGGCCGGAAGGCTGCAACGATCCCGTTTGGCGGTATTCTGAGAATCCCGTGATCGGAAGACATGATATGCTGATCGCCAACAGTATTTTTAACAGTGCGGTAGTGCCCTTTGAGGATGGCTATGCAGGCGTATTCCGCTGTGACAGCTTGTCCATCAGTATGGATATTTTTGTGGGATTCAGTAAGGATGCCATTCACTGGGACATCAATCATGAGCCTGTTACCTTTGAGGGAGAGGATCCTGAGATTACCAAGAGAGAGTATCGTTACGATCCCCGTGTAGTTAAAATTGACGACAAGTATTTTGTGACATGGTGTAACGGATATCATGGCCCTACCATCGGTATTGCCTATACATATGATTTTAAGACCTTCCACCAGATGGAGAATGCTTTCCTTCCTTATAACAGGAACGGTGTGCTGTTCCCCAGGAAGATAGGCGGACGCTATATGATGCTGTCCAGGCCCAGTGACACGGGACATACGGCTTTCGGCGACATTTTCCTGAGCCAGAGTCCGGATCTGGAGTTCTGGGGACATCACAGATTTGTGATGGGCGCTACACCTGGTGATTTGTCGGCATGGCAGTCCATGAAGATCGGCCCCGGTCCCTGCCCTATTGAGACGGATGAAGGATGGCTGCTGATCTATCACGGCGTACTGAGAACCTGTAACGGTTATGTATATCGTATGGGATGTGCCCTTCTGGATCTGGAGCAGCCCTGGAAGGTGAAGATGCGTTCCAGGTATTATATCCTGGCTCCGGAGATGCTTTATGAGCAGAACGGGGATGTGCCCAATGTGGTATTCCCCTGCGCGGCCCTGACAGATGCGGATACAGGAAGAATTGCGATTTATTATGGCTGTGCGGATACGGTAACGGGTCTTGCCTTTACCACCATTGATAGTCTGATGGATTGGATGAAGAAGTATCCCATGCCTGTTCGCTGAAGTAACTGAAAATGAATGAATACGGGAGTCGTTGTACCGGGCAATCAATTCACAAAATATTGCGGTTATGAAAATACATTCTTTATATTTTGTGAGATGTGCATGGTGCAGGGACTCCTGTTTTTTCTTTTCGCAGGTATGCAGAGTTTTATGTGTCCGGGGACTTCGAATCCGCAGCGTGGGACACGTCCTGGCTCTGAGTTTTGCCCGTAAGCGCCCGTGGACTCCGCTTTACCGGGGGAATAAAAGAAAAGAGAGGTCTGAAAAAAGGAAAATGTTTTCGAAAGCGTATTATAGCGAGATCAAGCAATATTTTGACCGGCGGATGGAGCTTCTGAACTACAGGACAGAAGAACTGAAAAGGAAAGAAGCGCAGGAGAAGCAGGCGGTTCGGAAGCTGTGCGGTGTCAGCCGTATGCTTCTGGAACGTAAAATTGCGGAAATATCATCCGTACTGGCGCAGTGTACACAGGACGAGGCGGAGGCTCTGGAGTTTCTCTACAGCGCCATGCCCATGAGCGATCTGCTGAATTATCCGGCTGCAGTGTATCTGGCCTATGCGAAACATGCTGTTTTTCTTTGGAAAGAAGGGGATTTCGCGGGGAAAGTTCCGGAGAAAATTTTTGCAAACTATGTACTTCACCACAGGGCACATAATGAGGATATAGCAGATACAAGGAAATTTTTCTATCATCGTCTCAGGGAGCGCACCGCAAATAAGAGCATGTATGAAGCCGCCGTGGAAACCAATTACTGGTGTGCGGAGAAAGCCACTTATCAGACCACTTTTATGCGGACCCAGAATCCGCTGACCATGTATGGTACGGCAGCCGGGCGCTGCGGAGAGGAAGCCCCGTTCGCGGTGACGGCGCTGCGGAGTATCGGGATACCGGCAAGAGAAGTATCAGCGCCCTGGTGGGCTCACTGCGATGATAACCACGCCTGGGTGGAGGCATGGTGTGACGGAAAATGGCATTTCCTGGGAGGATGCGAACCTGAAAAAACATTGGATAAGGGATGGTTTGAAGGACCTGCCACCCGCGCAATGATGATAGAATCCAGATGGTTCGGAAAGGATGCGCCCCAGGAACAGGTGATAGGGCGTCCCGATATGTCAGCCAAGGTGAACCATCTGGGGCTTTACGCGAAAACCGCGAAGCTTGCGGTTAAAGTGACGGATGAGCAAGGAAAGCCGGTTCCCGGGGCAAGAGTGGATTTTGCGGTGCTGAATTATGCCAGATTTGGAAGTGTGGTATCCCTTTATACCGGAAATGCGGAGGGCAGCCCGGATTACGGTAAAGTAAGGATTGATACTGGTTACGGAGACTTTTTGGTGTATGCCTTTGCGGATGGCCGTTATGGGGAGACGCATGTATCTCTGTGTGAGTCCCGGGAAGGAGAGCAGCTGCAGGCCGACGAAAACGTGAGTTCCGAAACGGAATATGTTGTAGTCCTCAGGAAGGAGCTGCCGGAACCGGATCAATGGCGGGAAATGGACATTCACGCGCCGAAGGGGACACTTCAGGATGAGAGGGTGACGGCGGAGGAGACTGCGGCAGAGAAAGCGCTGCTGGAAGGAGCTGCCAGGAGCAGACAGCAGAGAATGGAAGGCTTCTACCGGGAGGAAGACGCGGAACGGATTCTGATGCGTTTTACAGATGAGGACAGAACTGTAGTAAATGATATGCTGCGCCAGGCGAAGGGCAATATGGGAGAAATTGTCCGATTTCTGGAGTGGGATTTTACAGGTCAGGTGCCGGAATTGGAAAAACGGTACGGACAGGAGCATTGGAAAGTGGAAGTGCTGAAGACGCTGCATCCCAATGATTTTTGGGATATCAAAGCGGAAGTTTTGGCAGAATGCAGCATTTGTGCTTCTCCTTATGCGGGTGAGTTTGCCGGGGAGATATTTTTTTCTGACCTGCTGAACCCCTGTGTGCTGTTTGAATTTCCGAGAACATGCAGAAGTGTGCTGGGGGGCATTTTCAGTCAGGAGCAGAAAGAGGAGATCCGAAAGAATCCCAAGTGTCTGCCGGAGATACTTGACAGCTTTGTGATTTCCCTTCCGGAACAGGAATATGCCAATCTGATAACCGGGCCTGTGGGATGTCTCACCGGAGGTATCGGCAGTGAGATATCAAGGGCGGTGCTGTGTATCCATATATACCGTGCTTTGGGAATTCCCGCCAGAATGCGTTCCATAGACAGAACCATGGAATGCTGGGTGAACGGATCTTTTGTTCCCATGACATCGAAAGAGGTGAGAAATACGGGGACTCTCATTCTGGAAAGCGGGGAAGTGCCGAGTCTGGAAGACTGGAAGCATTATTCGCTGTCCAGATATGAAAACGGGCGTTATATGCCGCTGTTTATCAGCCAGAAACGGAAGTCGGAAGGAGAACCGGAGACCGCGGAGGAAAGCCGCGAGTGCCGCCTGGATCTGGAAGTCGGCAGATATCGTATTGTGACTACAAACCGTCTTCCCAATGGAAATCAGTTTGCGAAGATATATGACTTTGATTTGGCGGAAGGGGAAGAGAAGCGGATTGCACTTCAGCTGCGCGAGATTTCCCGGGAGGCCCTTCTGAGCAGAGTGCCTGTGGAGGATCTGGATCTGCGGACGGTGGAAGGGAAAGAGGTGATGCTTTCTTCTCTGAGTGAGGGAAAGCAGGCATTTGTATTGTGGCTGGAACTGAGCAGAGAGCCTACGGAACATATTCTAAATGAAATGTTTGAAAAATATGAATTATTCAGTAAACTTACTGCTCCCATTTATTTCGTGATTCGTGAGGGAGAGAACTATGTTCGGGACCGGACGCTGCAGAAAATATGCGGTGTATTGCCGGGGGCAGAGTTGCTTTTCCATGATTTCGGGGAATCCTATGTAAGACTTTCCCGACAGGCGGGAAGAAATCCGGGTAAGCTGCCGCTTGTCACGATTATGGAAAACGGAAAAGACTGCATTTTTTCCGATTCCGGTTATAATGTGGGCATGGCGGAGATGATTCTGAAGGTTCTGGGATAAGTCGGAAAGGCGTGGTGATCATTTATGATAAAGACAATGGTAGTAAGTTCGCTTGAAAAAGTGGGGCTGGGAAAGGAGCCGGTGCCGTTTAAGGAGGGTACATCCCTGACGGTATGCCGCGGGGAGACGGCATCTTTCCAGATTGCATTCATAGACGGCAATGCCGGAGAGAATACCGGGATTTCGGTGAAAAAAGTATTGTACGAAAAAAATGGCGCCGCCGGAGATACCGGGATTCCGGCACCGGAAACTCCCCAGGTTCGTGTCCGGCAGGTGCTGCCTGTCATGTGCCGGTACAGCTGTAATCCGGAATCTTTTGATGAGGATTATCTGTTCTATGATGCCAGGATGGCCCCTGATTTGCTGCGGGACGTGGAGGAGAGGATTTCCGTAACCGGTGAGTGGCAGAGTCTGTGGGTTGATTTCTGCTGCGGAGAAAAGCAGAAGCCCGGTTTGTACAGGATTGAGATTCACTTTATCCTGGAGGGAGGAGAATCCGCCGCAGTGTGCAGCATGGAAATAAGCGTGCTTGAACAGGTGCTACCTCCTTTGCCCATTCTGCACACGGAATGGTTTCATTGCGACGGAATTGCGGATTATTATGGGGTGGATGTGTTCTCGGAAGAATTTTGGAGGATTTTCCGGAATTTTGTACGAGTGTATGCACGAAGAGGGGGAAACATGATATATACCCCTGTTATGACGCCGGCACTGGATACGGAAGTGGGGCTGGAGCGAACCACGGTTCAGCTGGTGAGGGTGGAACTGGACAATGGAGAATATCGGCTGGATTTTTCTGATCTGGGACGTTTTCTGGATATCTGTCTGGAGGAGGGTATTACCCATTTTGAAATCTGCCATCTGTTTACCCAGTGGGGAGCGGTTGCGGCGCCCAAGGTAGAGGCTTGGACAGGGGGGGAACGCAGGCGTATTTTCGGTTGGGATACGCCGTCGGATGACCCGGAGTATCTGAGGTTTCTCGGGGAATTGATTCCCGCGCTGAAGGAATATCTGTATGGCCGGGGACTGCTGGAGCATACGTATTTCCATATATCGGATGAGCCTAATCTGGATTCCGTTCAGTATCAGGTAGCTCAGAAGGCAGTGAGACATCTGCTGGACGGATGCACGCTTATCGAGGCCGTCAGTGATTATGCGTATTATGCAAAGGGCCTGGTGAACATTCCGGTATGTGCGACCAACCATATCGAGCCGTTTCTGGAAAATCGTCCGCCGGTCTTATGGAGCTATTACTGCTGTGCGCAGACGGTGGAAGTGCCTAACCGGTTTATCAGCATGCCATCTTGGCGTAATAGAATATACGGAATATTGTTATATTGGCTGAAGATAGACGGCTTCCTTCACTGGGGATTTAATTTCTATAACGGCATTTTGTCCAGAAAAAGGATAAATCCTTATGAGAGCGTGGACGCGGACGGAGGTTTCCCCGCAGGCGATCCGTTTATGGTATATCCGGGAAAAGACGGTGTGCCGGAAGAATCCATACGCTTGATGGTACAGGATGAGGCAATCAGCGATTACCGGGCTTTGTATGCCCTGGAGTCCCGTATCGGAAGGGATAAGGTACTGAAACTCATCAGGGAGGAAGCGGGTATGGAGCTTTCCTTCAGACAGTATCCCAAGGGGGAGGGATTCATCCTCAGGCTGAGGGAGAAGGTAAACCGGCTGTTGGTATCCTAAATTCCCATGCCGTTACTTCCATATTTTATTATATCAGGATTCAGGATTTCAGTAGACAGATTGACAATAATCTATTATAATCTACATATAACATTATTATCTCAGCGACTCGTTAACAGCTTGTCATTCAATGCCTGGCGCAGGGCGGCCGGATGCTTCTGTTTGGAGTGAGTAAAGGAGGAAAAAATGAAGAATCTCAGAATAGGGAAGAAACTGTTGATTACGTTTATGCTAATCATTCTGATGTTTATCGGAACGGTGGCCATTGCAATCGTAGGATTGCAGCAGAACGCAGATAAATACTCGAATTTCTATCATGTCGGGTATCAGATAACCAGTAAAGTTATGAACATGCGCCGCGGATTGCAGATAATCGTAAAAGATCTCAGTTTCATCACAATGGAAGAGGATGAGACCAAGAGCGAAGCTCACTTAAGCGACATGGAGAAAGAACTGGCACTTCTGCAGGAAAACGGGAACTGGCTGTTTGAAAACTTTACAGGCGATCAGGCATTGCTGGATGCCTTCTCCACAAATATCACGGAAGCCGTGGAAATGCAGAAAAAGGTAATTGAGATTGCCGGTACGGATATGGCCGCGGCACAGGAAATGCTTCTTGAACAATATCAGCCGCTGGTACAGGAAGCCGTGAACAACCTCATTCAAATCAGCAATGTAGCCGAGCAGAATGCGGAGACTGACTATGAGAATACCGTCTCCATGCAGAGTATGCTCGTTGCCGTACAGCTGGGGATGGCAGGAGGCGCATTGGTTATCACATTGCTCCTTTCCGCTTATCTGACAAAAGCCATTACGGCGCCTCTCCGTGAACTGGAGAAGTCTGCAGGACAGATTGTAGGCGGTGACTTCGACATTCATGTGACGTACGAGTCCAAGGATGAAATGGGAAGCCTTGCGAAGGCATTTAAGAATATGACCATGATTTTGGGGGATGTTATTGCCGATGCCTCCAGACTGCTCAGCGAGATGTCAAACGGTAATTTTGATGTGCGTACCAGGGCAGAAGAGCGTTACGTAGGGCAGTTCCAGGGTTTGCTTTTGTCCATTCGTAAACTGAACCGTGATCTGAGCATGACGCTTGGGCAGATCAATCAGAGTGCGGATCAGGTATCATCGGGGGCAGGGCAGGTGTCTAACGGCGCCCAGGCGCTGGCACAGGGTGCGACAGAGCAGGCGGCTTCCGTAGAGGAGCTGGCAGCTACCATTACCAATATCTCACACCAGGTAAAACAGACCGCGGACAATGCAATGGAGGCAAGGCATCAGGCCAATACTGCAGGGGATGAGGTAGACGAATGCAATACCAAGATGAAGGATATGATGGCGGCTATGGAGGAGATTACCCGTACATCTAATGAAATCGGAAAGATTATCAAGACTATTGAGGATATTGCTTTCCAGACGAACATACTGGCTCTGAATGCCGCCGTTGAGGCAGCAAGGGCAGGTGAAGCAGGCAAGGGCTTTGCGGTGGTTGCCGAAGAAGTGCGCAGTCTGGCCAGCAAGAGTTCTGTGGCATCCAAGAATACGGCTGAGCTGATTGAGAGTTCCATTGAGGCAGTGGCAAGGGGAACGAAGATTGCCAATTCTACCGCAGGCTCCCTGACAAAGGTAGTGGATCAGGTACGTTCTGCTTCCGGAAAGGTTGACGCCATTGCAAATGCTGCGGAAGAGCAGTCGGGCGCTATCGAGCAGGTTACTCTGGGAGTAGACCAGATTTCCAGCGTGGTGCAGACCAACTCCGCTACGGCAGAGGAAAGTGCGGCTGCCAGCCAGGAGCTTTCAGAGCAGGCTGCCATGCTGAAGTCCCTTGTGGCAAAATTCAGCCTTCGGGAAGAATATGTACAGGCTGCTGTCAATTCAAGTACGGGCAGCGGATGGGCTTCTCCGAACCAGATTGATTTGTAAAAAGAATACATTACATAAAACCGGGCAGAGATGCCCGGTTTTTTATGCGCTCGATTAGCTTTTGATGCATTGTTTGTGTAAAATATTGCAAATAAATGTTAAATATGTTAATATGAATATACTCAAAAAATTTATGATGGAGTCTGCGAAACAGTTGCTTATGCGAGGATTGCGGGTCACAA
>OFFQ01000897.1_pt1 | contig 19711 bp, 12 predicted proteins | sample 1521411 | NCBI WGS metagenome assembly OFFQ01 (sample SAMEA3504110, study PRJEB24116) | mouse gut metagenome | biome: mouse gut; feature: mouse-associated habitat; material: faeces | place: Denmark | collected 2011 | reverse complement strand
CGCAGCTTATCCATCACAGATTTACACAGATACAATCCGATTCCCGTGGATTTCTTATCGGTACGTCCATTATATCCCGTGAATCCCTTCTCGAACACCCTGGGCAGGTCTTCCTGACAGATCCCGATCCCGTTGTCTTCTATGACGAGACAGCGCTTCTTCCCCATCCTTCCCAGGCTTCCCTGTTCTTTGGATTGCAGATCCCCGCCGTTCTTTGGGCTTTCCGATCCCTTTTCTTCCTGCATATCCTCTTCATACACTGCCGGCGCATAATCCGCCATATAAACAGAAATGCTTGAATGCGTATACTTCAACGCATTCGACAAAAGCTGCTCGATCACAAAGACAAGCCACTTCTCATCAGTCAGCACTTTCGTTTCTACAGCCGTATACTGAAGCTTGATCTTTTTCAGAATAAACGTCTGTGAATACTTCCGGATCGCCTGTCTGATCACAGAATCTAGCTCACAAACCTCAAAGGACAGATCCGAAGACATATCCTCCATCCGAAGGTAAGTAAGGACCATCTCAACATACTGCTCGATCTTGAACAACTCAAGCCTCATTTCCCTGGTATACTGCCCTTCAGCCTGGCTTTCTCCGGCTGCCTGCAGCAGGACATGCATAGCCGCGATCGGCGTCTTGATCTGATGCACCCACATCCCATAGTAATCCATCATCTCCTGTCTGGCGATCCTGCCCTCCGATTCTGCCTCTCTGCCAGCCTCATACAGCCTTGTAATGATCCGCTTATAATCCTCCTCGATCAGCGAACCCGCGCCCGGAAACGCCGAATCTATATCCGTATGCAAGGTATCCGCACCCCCAGTCCGTGTACCAGACGCACGCAGTATATCTACATCCGCAGTCTGATGATCTGCGCCGGACAATTCCCTTCCACCAGTATTCAGCCTGCGCTCTGCCTCCAACAGCCGCTTATGCTTCCCTGCGAATTTCAGATACTCCCATATCCCAGACAGCAGAAGCCAGACCAGCGATAACCGAACTGCATACCCGACCGCATCCATACGGATATCATACAGATAAGAAATAACTGAAAAGGTTCCCACCAACACAACATACAAGACGATCTCGTTCTTCTTCTCTCTCAAAAACCCAACTGCCGTTCTCATTGTTCCACCATATACCCGATTCCCTTTTTGGTACGTATCATCTGTTCCAGCCCGATCTGCTCCAGTTTCTTTCGAAGCCTTGCAATATTCACCGTCAGCGTGTTGTCGTCGATAAATTCATCACTCTCCCACAGCCTCGTGATAATACTGTCCCTGGATACGATCTTACCCGCATTCTCAAGAAGCATCTGCAGGATACGGAATTCATTCTTGGTAAGTTCAAGCTTCTGTTCCCCGTTGACCAGCGTCGCGTCATTCAGGTTCAGCACAGCGCCGTGGTACTCCATCACATTCAACGTTCCCTGGAAGGAATACGACCGTCTTAAGATAGCCTGCACCTTCGCCGTCACCACATGCAGGTCGAAGGGCTTCTCAATAAATTCATCCCCGCCCATGTTCATCGCCATGACGATATTCATGTTGTCATTGGCAGAAGACAGGAAGATGATCGGCACCTCCGATACCTTCCGGATCTCTTGGCACCAGTGGAATCCGTTGAAGAACGGGAGCATGATATCCAGAAGGACAAGCTGCGGATCATACTGTTCAAATTCCTCTATAATATTCTTGAAATCCTCTATACATCTTGTGTCATAATTCCATTTGCTCAGATGCGAAGCCAGCGCCCGGGCAATGACTCTGTCATCCTCTACGATCATGATCTTATACTCCATACCTGTTTTCTCCTAAAAAATACGATATATCCAGAAATAAAAATCTAGATATATCGTATCATAAGATCTATAGCTTTTCTACATCTATTCTTCCAACAATTTCTGATAACTCATAACCGGCTCTGCCATCGCCGCTTTTTTCTGCTTCTGCAGCATCTTCTTCATCGCCTTCTGATCTTCCATAGCAATCTTCACGTCTGCACACAGCTGTTCCCACTTATCAGCAGGGTAAATATTGTTCTCCGCAGTAAAATCTGCATTATGCACCGTCTCCTTGAACGCAAAAATCAAGTGATCATGCAAAAACGCCTTATACACAGCCGACATGATCTCCAACTCGTGATTGATATCAAAATAATAATCACACGTATCAAATAATTCATCCAGAATTCCGGTCTTCACTCCTGGATAAAGGCTCACATTGTCATATTTCCCCATCCCCATCAGCTTCGAGGACATCTCCGTCAACGCCGCAATATGAAAGCGCATCTGCGGCAGCGCCTTTATAATATCCTCACAACGCTCGATATTATCTGAATTAGTACAGATCAGCGCCTCATGCTTATCGGCATTGTCCTTCACAAACGGATAGACGAACCCAAGCCTATGTAGCATATCCTTCGGGGCTCCAAGAGCAACCAGTTTGTCAAACGCATTCTTCTTCTGCACCATAACCGTCGCCGTGCGGCTTGCTTCTCCGTTGAAAATAGCTTGCATATTACCCGGAATATCATCTCGCTCAGGCTCCTGCCAGAACAGGATATCCCGCTTCGCCTGGGATTTCAGGCGGTTTGACACGAAAAATGGCGTAGACAGTGAATTGAAGAAGATCCGGCTCTGTTTGAGATCCGCCCGCACGAAGAAATGCAGCACAAAATCTGTCTTACTGCGAAAGATCCGTACATCATTTTCTTCATTCAATATAATGTCTCCAGTAACATAATTCTCCACGATTACTTCCCGTCCCTCTGCGGAAAAGTATGACTTATTCACTTTCTGCCCCTTCTTATTAAAAATCGTCCGTCCATAGATTGCCCCATATCGGTTATAATGGTCGCTGGAACGTACAACTCCCAGTTCGTCATACCAGTCCACGATCCGTACCAGCCTCTTGTGCTCCGGCTTTGCATAAAATATCCTTCCTCTTTCTCTATAGAGATCCTGCACCTTACCATTACTGTTCGTCCCGCTGATCTCCCAATATTCCGGCACTGTGATCTCATTAAAATACTTCGGTTTCGCATCCTTTCCCCGCATTGCCTTATAATCGCCCAGGAAAAACCCGTATACCGACATCACATCCTCCGGCAGAAAACCGTCGTCGTCGATCACCACCGCCGGACAGCCGAACCCTGCCAGTTTGAACGACTCATGAAGCGCCTGGCTGTCCTGCCCGTAATGATCGAATAACAGGATTGCATCGCTTGGTTTCAGACTTATTTCAGCAGTTTTGCCCATCGCTCTTTCACCTCCTCCGTCATATACTTCTTCGCCTTATCATAAGAATACCGATGGAATTCGTCCAAGTTCGCCTCTGTATACAGGCGGATGATGCATTCCGCTAGTTTCTGTACCCGCTCCTTTTTCCCCATCTTATCATACACCGGAATCAAATAACCATTCTTTCCATCATCGATAAAATTCTGGTTGCCGTACCGCACATCAAATCCGATGATCGGCAGGCCTGAACCTACCGCCTCCATCAGAGTAAGACCGAATCCCTCGCTAGTAGATCCCGCCAGATACGCTTCATATTCCTTATACACCTCATCAAGATTCTGCTGTCCGCGAAGGTGTATATAATCACCACATTTCAATTCCCGAATCATTTCCTTGAGCTTTGTTTCCTCTTTTCCCTTGCCGTAGATATCAAGCGAGACGTCCGGCACTTTCTCCCTTGCTTTCACAACCGCTTCAACCAGCCAATCCACATGCTTCTCGTCTGCCAGCCTTGAAGCCGTAATCATCGCTCCCTTTTTCCTGCCCTTCTTAGGCATCTTCAACTCGTCGATGCTTCCCACCGGGATTGTCACAATCTTCGGACTGATTCCCATATATTCTTTGAACTGTTTCTTAAGCAGACGGTTCTGGGTATCCGTTGACGCGACATAAAACTTGACATGCTTATGCTGAGAAAATGCATACTCATAATAATTATTCCAAAGGATATGTTCCTCATCCGTACTTCCTTCGCTGAAATGATCGGCATGAACTGTAATCCCGATGCGCGCCGGTTTCGCATTCTGCATGACTACCTGCCCGAAATCCGTCGTCCTGTCCAGGATGACCATGTCCTTTTCTGTCAGACTTAAACGGGAAATGAGATATCCCACCAACTCCTTTTTGGAACAGAAAAGTCTGTCCGGAAACTGATACATCACTGAATCATTGTCCGTAATCTCTTCATAGGCCACAGAACCGTCTTCGTTGTAGAATCGGCGTTGGTACAGATGTGCCTGGTTATCCAGCGGAGCATAATACTCCGAGTAGATCCGGCAATATGTATAATAATCCTTCCGTACAAGACACCCGCCGGAGACCATCTCTACACGGTGAACCCGGTCGCCTGTGTCATCCACCAGAAAAACCGTATAATAAATATTGGCATCTTCAAACAGATAACGCACCCGTCTGCCTTCTCTTGAAGAAGTGAACTCACGACCTTCAAACGTGGCCTCCAGTTGTTTCAATGTAAAAGTCACCGGCGAGATCCTGCAGTCCGTAAAGAAAGTATATAACCATATAATCTCCGAATCCAGGAAGCCGATGTTCGCCGTCATATGTTCGATATTATCCTGCGGGAACATATCGGTGAAAATAAACCTGGCCTCCTGTCCGATCCTGCGCAGCACCCCTGCCCGGTAGGCCTGCGCATACTCTACACCGCTGCTTGCCCAGCCGATACCCAGATTAAAATTATAGATCATATGCTCTCCTCTCTATGGAAACAGAATGTGAAGCTGATTCTCCTCATCCGTATACACATTGCTGAGCAGAATATTTCTCATGATATTCTCCCAGATCATCAGTTTCATTTTCCCGAAGGCTTCCAGACCGTCCTTCTGGAATTCAAATACCAGATTCCTCTGCGCCATGGCTCTTCCGGAAACAGCGGACTGTATCTGCTGCAGGTAGTCCACCTGCTCCACCCATGCCTCATCGATGGCATTCAATGCGGCTACCCGCATGAAACGCTGCAGCTGCGATCTGCTTCCGGTCTTTTTCTCCTGTTCCTTTACCCCGCGGCTGACAAGCCCAAGCAGATATTTCCGCACAGCAGACAAATCATCCAGCACAATACCGGCCATCTCTCCGTCCAGACGATAGGAAATATGATCAAGTACGTATCTCTGCAGAGATATTCTGGTCAATGGCTCCTGCGAGCTGATGAACCTTTCGATATTCCTGCCGGCAATCTCCATCAGGATCTCCTCATCCATTCCCCCGCCTTCCAGAAGTTTCTCTCTGGTAGCATACATCAGATCCCTCTGAAACTTAATAACCTGATCGTGGTTTAACGCCTGTCGGCGCGACATAACAGCAAATTCCTCACCCGATCTCTGTGCGCTGTTAATAATCCTTCTGATCCTTCTTCTACTGATCCACCATCTACCCTCTGCATATTTCGCCAGTTTCGGATGACAGCTCTCCTCAATCACACCATCCTGCAGAGAAATAAAGAAACGGCTGCTTCCCGGGTCTCCCTGCCTGCCGGCCCGGCCTCTGGCCTGACGTTCCTGCCGGATATTACCCATACGTCCGATCCCGATCACCGCAAGTCCGCCCAGTTCCTTTACACCCTCTCCCAGCTTAATATCCGTTCCCCGACCGGCCATACCCGTAGCCACCGTCACCGCATTCATCCGGCCTGCCTCCCTGATAATCTCTGCTTCCCAGAAGGCATTGTTGGCATTGAGTACGCTGTGCGGCACTCTCGCCCTTACCAGATATCCTGACGCCAGTTCTGTCTCTGGGATCGTGGAGACCACGATCAGTACCGGACGCCCCGTCTCATGAATGGCAATCACTTCCTTCATTGCGGCTGTAAGCTGCTGCTCCGCGTTCCTGTAGCATCTGTCTCTTAAGTCTTTTCTCCGTACCGGCCGATTGGGCGGAATCACCAACACTTCCTTATGATATACATCCCACAGTTCTCCCGCGGCATCTGAAATAGTGCCGCTCATTCCTGACATCTTCGGAAACATCAGAAACAGGTTCTGAAAAGTTACGGAAGCCATATACCGGCTCTCCGCAGAGATCTTAACCTTCTCCTTCGCTTCCAATGCCTGGTGCTGTCCGCCGCTTAGTTTGACACCCGACATCAGACGGCCCGATCCTCCGTCCAGAAGCTGCAGTTCACCGTCATCCGAAATCATATAGGATTTCTTCATCTCGAATAAAGTGTGCGCTCTCAGTGCAAAAGTCACGCGGCGGTTTATCTCAAAATATTCTTCCGCATAAAAATTATCAATTCGAAAGAAATGTTCCGCGTATCGGATCCCCGCTTCCGTAAGCCAGACACTTCCTTCTTCTTTCTCATAATCCCGTCCTTCTATCAATGTCGTGACAAAGAAATCCGCCAGTTCATACAAATTCGACTGGACTCTGGGCGAACCGGAGATCACCAGCGGCGTCTGAGCAGCATCCAGCAGGACAGAATCAGCCTCATCAACGATTACAAAATAAAATTCCCGCAGAAACTTATCCGCTGTCGTAGTCACCAGATTATTGATCAGATAATCGAATCCAAGTCCTCCGTGGGTCGTATATACGATGTCTGCCGCATAAATCTTTTTCTTCTCTTTATTACCGAAAGATTTCTCTGTTTTCCGACTGACGCCTGCGGCCACAGAAAGCCCCATAAACTGATAGACCGGCCCCATCTCCTCCGCATCGCGCAACGCCAGATAATCATTGGTCGTAAGCAGGATCGCGCTCTTCTCCGAGAGCGCATTAAGGTATAACGGCATGGTTGCCATCAGCGTCTTGCCCTCTCCCGTATTCATCTCGGCAAGCATCCCCTTATGAAGCGCAATTCCTCCCAGAATCTGCACATCATAAGGAAATTGACCCAGAACCCTATGGTCAGCCTCGCATATGGCCGCATAAGCCTCCGGCAGCAAATCATCCAGACTTTCTCCCTGTTTCAGCCTTCTCTTAAAGGACACTGTCAGTTGTGAAAGCTCCCGGTCCGTCAGGTCGCTCATCGCTTGCCGAAAGCACTTCACACGACGGAGGATCTTATGAAATTGTTTTAATCGTCTCTTCCCTCTCATGAACCACTTCCTGAATTATAATGGAATGAAAACGAAATTCCTCGGCTCCTCCGTTCAACAGCTGCATACAATAGCTGTAGGTCTTAAGAGGACACTTAAAATCAGCCACCTGATCCCTTAACGTAATATTACCGACTTCTGTCTCATATCTGTCATAAAAGATCAGCCGTACCTGGCATTCCTCCCCGGGTGCACAGTCAATATCCGTAATCAGCCTGTAATTGCTCTCCCCGTCAATCATCGGCAGCGCAGGTTCTAACCTTTGCGCCTGATAATTCGTCTTGGAATACCACTGCTTGACTACCGTCCCCGGCGGCATCAGATGATTGACAAATTCCACATCGTCTCTGCTATGATATGTAATCTCCGATCCATACAGATACGTATCTGCAGAATATTCGTTCCAGTAAATAATCCATGCTTCCTCTGTCATCTATTCGTCCGCCTTTCTCTGAAAATCTTCCCTTAAAATCTGTTTCAGCTGACTGGAAAACCAATTTACAATGCCGGCCGAATTATCATTATGCCTTCCATGAATCCCTTTCCCATACAATTGAACTCCCTCCGAATGGACATGCTCCAACATCCTGCTGTAAGCCGTACCGTCATAATCATCCTCGATCATATAGGCTACGATTATCTTCGTCCTGCTCCAGTCCGTCCTGTCAAATTTATCCCAAAAGCGGTCATTTAATTTCTTTACGGATTCTTCTTCCACATCGTCACACAAATAGCCAAGCACATCAAAGGATGTGGCGAATGCACCCGGTCGACGCAGCTCCCCGTTTGCCGCCACATCGCCAATACTGGCCAACGGTTTGCCAACAATCATCGCATGCGGTCTGATATCACATCCATAATACAACGCGCCAAAACTGCCCATGGATAATCCGGTCAAGATGACCTGATCTGCCGTAAATCCAAGTTCTTCCCGATACTTTGTAATCAGATGAGTAATCAAGTCTTCATATTCCTGGAAACCCATATAGAAGGCGCCGCCCTCCAACCTCGCTTCTGCAATCAGCAGGAACGGACTTCCCATGTTTCTCATCAGATAATACCCTTCAAAACCTTCCATTGTCTTATAGCCGGAAAAATAGACATTCAACGGTGGTTTCATGTCCCCGGGATCAAAATAGCAGAATACCTCTTCACGCCCGGATGTAACAAACTGCTCTCCTCCCGGAAGAAAAATGCCATGCCCTCTTCTGGAATGGCGATCATGTAAAGCAATGACTCTAAGTTCACCTTTCCCTTTAACAAAAAGAGAGAAAAAAAGTATGCCGTTATCTAACCTGTTATCTATCTGTATTCCTTTTTTCAACTCTTCTTCATGAAATCTCCACTTCTGCAAAACATTCGAAAGACTTCCCATTGCAATATGAGTCACTGCAAGTGATATTGATATATCTCTGCTCTTTCGATATTCCAGCCATAAGTCAATACACTGCCCCTGATAAATCGGAATATTGCCTCTCCAAAAAATAGCCTGATAATAATCTTCTCCGAAATTTCCCTTTAAGCAAACACTGTAATTTCCGTTCCATTTTACAATACCGCGAAAGCCCTGTGCGATAGCTATACTTTTCATTTCAAATTTTTCTCCATACGGAGAAGAAAAGAAATTTCTCGACTCATGCAACAGGAAATCCTGGATCTCCTCTTCCGCAATCTGTTTTCCTTTTTTGCTTTGGTACAGCCGGGCTGCTCCTGCCGTCATCTCGAACCGCTTCGTAACAAACAAAGTATATGCTCTCGTAACTTTATGCAGATATGCAGCCTCTTCATCCGTCGGCGTTCTGTCCAGGAAAACCAGATCGTAAAGTTTCTCCAACGGTTCTTCAATAGAATCCATATAAAACAGTTCCAACAGGTCCGGCACTGTATAAATCTCTTCCCAGTTTTTCTCTCCTAACTGCAATACCTGAATCTTACCCAACGAAATTTATAACCTCTCTCCATTTATTGATCAACACCTCAGAAGCAAATTTCCTGCCTACCTCAAAAGCATGTACCATCGCATCATTCCAGTTCGACAGACCGTCCAGATAATACGCAAGGGCATCCGGAAGCCGCCCCGGATCCTGCAGAATAATCCCGTTATTTCCATCCTCTATAAACTGCGTTTTCTCACTTACGATCTGAGGGATTCCTACGCTGATCGCCATGATCTGCAGATACAATGCCGGGGTTTTCCTCAGATCCACCAGAATTCGCTGTTCCCGTATACACTTACTCACGGAAAGTTCATCTACACATTGTTCCACAACGAAACGTGTCTCTATCGTCTCTGTGTCATCCAACTCATTTTCTGAAATACCCTGTCTCTTTTCCTCGTCTCCCCATTCTTCGACAAACCCTGCCTCCTTCAGGAAGATTCTCACCTGCTCCAGAACTCTGATCTTCCTGTCCCACTCAGCTCTCCTGGTAAAGAGATGCACCCTGGCACTGTCATTCCTTTGTAGATACCCGGCCAGTGTTATGACCAGTTTCCTAAGATCTTCCTCTTTTACATCATCTACCGGAACCAGAATCTTCTGCAACTCCAACTGTTGGCTGATACCGAAATCCACTCGAGTATCATATGGCGATATATCTGTAATCTTCCATATAATATCACCGGCCTTATCCTGAATCTTCTTAGAATGTTCCCGGGAGTCCGTAACGACACAGGCGGCCATTGCGGCCATCTGCGCTGCCAGAGGATGGCTCTCAAAATCATACCGGTCGCCATAGAATGACAGAATCGTCTTTTTGTCTTTTAAAACATCCAGCAGCATTCTCACATGGCGCTCGTCCATGGCTGCACAGAATATGTCCTGCTCCTCCGTCAACTGCAGATATGCCTGCAGAACCTCATGGATCACCTGCTCCATACTGTCATAACAAAGAGAGGAGAAGGCTGCTGTCTGCTCGTGGTTCTGATAAACCAGACGGTATTCAAAATACTTCGGGTTCACTTCCACACGACCGTCATCCTGAAAACACCGCAGCTTCCACTTTCCATTTTCCATCAGATAATCCTGATAATAAGGCTGCCCGCCTCTGTAAATGACACTCCCCGAAACAAACCCCCGGTCGTCATAAATATTCCGGCGGCATATCACTCCGTTTTTATACATGTCAATCTCAATGGGATTTCCATCCTCACCAAATTCAATCTGCGCATACTTCTCTCCCGCCATCCAGGCTGTCACCACAAACGGCGTATATTCAAATTCCACATGCTCCGGCCATTTCAAATTATGGAATGATAAGGGTACGGCCTTTTTCCTCTTCACTTCCTGAATTGCATCGAAGCAGGACCAGTAAGGAGCATGAAAAACACCTTGTCTATGTAAAAAATGTCGAAAGTTGGGAGAATAACTCAGTAGCAGAATCTGATATGGATATACGCCGTTGCGGTGAAAAAGCTGTATCTGCTTTACAGTATCATCAAATTCAGTATGCTCTCTTCTGACATACCATTTCTGCTCATTTTCATGCCATGTATTCTGCTGATACCAGGCAGGTATAAAATGTAACATAGTCTCCTCCTAAATAAATGGCTGATAAGCCTCATAACTTTTGACCGTTATATATTCCTGATAAATGTTGTACCATAGTCCGGCCAGCATCATAACGGAAGCCGGAAACATCACCAGTTCCCTGTCGATTCCTCCCACCAGCTGTAACAGCATCGGCACTCCCAGACAGATACCCATAACTGTGGCGCTGAAAAAACAGACCGCGCAGAGTTTTCCTCTAAGATACTTTCTCGTATCACGCCCGGCATGAAGATTCATAATACTGTCACCGCTCTTCAAAAGCTGTTCCGAAATATCACTCGGACTAATCATAACCATGGCAAATCCCATCGTAAGGAGATAAAGAATCACGATATATGCCACAATTCCCACCGAATTTGTCAAAGTCAAACTTTCCTGCCACCAGACTACGAGTTCATTCCCCGGAAAAACCCAGTGCAATCCGGAAATTATTAATCTGAATAACGCGAGAAAAGCAGAAGAAAACATGACCGGCATAACTCCGACTGGATTCAGCTTAATCGCCATATAATTCCTGTCTGCATAGATGTTATGGATAGAAATGCGCTGCATGGGAATTCGCACCTCACTGCCCTCCATAATGAGTGTAACCACCAGTACGATCAGGGACACTCCGGCAGGCAGCAGGAGAGATTTCAAAGTACGACTGTTTGTCGTGCTTATCACCCCGTCAACAATATTGATGTAAATTAATATCGTCTGCCCTCCCAATCCATATCTCCTGTTTCTGGCAGCCAGCCAAATGACCAGCATGACGCCGGCCATCATCTCTACCACTACGGCTACTTTTACCGCAAAAAGCATCCTGCCGGTCGCCCTGAAATTTAGTTTCTGTACGTGGTTCAACGCCTGAAACAAGGAAATATTCAAAACCAGGGAAAACTGTATTCGACTCATGCTCCGAGGCGACATCCGTACCTTTGTACAGGCATTCCGGCAGGATATAATGATCATCATTAAAAGAGAAGAAATCATAAACGGAGATAATCCCAGCGCAAACAACGAATATTGGTTAGCGTCCCCGCCAATAGCCTGCATCAATAACGCATCCGCGTCACCGTATACAGTCTTATAGGCAGAGACGTCTATACCATACAGGGGAATATTTCTTCCCAATAAATATACGATCACGATCATTACCGTGTATGCAAGCTTATATTCTATCAAATGCATTTTAGCTTCAGTCCGTTGCATACAAATCTCCTTAATGATCTGTTTTACTTAATCCTGCTGTTCTCCGGTCTGCTCTTCTTCCTTTTCATTAATCCTACAGATCCCAAAAACGACATTACCATAACTCCCAGCAATCCCTTAGTAGATGGAGCAGAATCACCTGTCTTAGGCAGTCCGGCTAACGGTACATCCTCGTCAAAGATATCAATCAAGCCACCCCTTTTCCTGGGAAGTTTACTCAACGGCACATCATCGTCCTCAATCACTGCCAGCGGAACCTCCTCTTCTACAATATCCGTCGGCGGAGTTAATGATTCCGAACCCGATGTGCTTGTAGAACTACTGGTACTCTGACTGGAAGATGTACTGTCACTTTCGCTGGTGCTTCTGCTACTTTCACTTGGCGTACTGTGGCTCTCGCTTGGCGTACTGTGGCTCTCACTTGGCGTACTGTGGCTTTCGCTTGGCGTACTGTGGCTTTCACTTGGCGTACTGTGGCTTTCACTTGTGCTGGAAGTGTTACTTTCTTCAGATTCACTAGTACTTGTTGATATACTGGCCGATTCACTCGCACTTGCTGATTCACTCGCGCTTATTGATCCACTTGCACTTGCTGATTCACTTGCGCTTATTGACCCACTTGCGCTTGCCGATTCACTTGCGCTTATTGACCTGCTTGCGCTTGCTGATTCACTTGCACTTATTGACCCGCTTGCACTTGCCGATTCACTTATGCTCGCCGATCCGCTTACACTTGCCGATTCACTTATGCTTGCCGAGCCACTTACACTTGCTGATTCACTTGCACTTATTGATCCGCTTGTACTTGCCGATTCACTTGCACTTATTGATCCGCTTGCACTTGCTGATTCACTTGCACTTATTGATCCACTTGCACTTATTGATCCGCTTGTACTTGCCGATTCACTTACACTTATTGATCCGCTTGCACTTGCTGATTCACTTATGCTTATTGATCCGCTTGCACTTGCTGATTCACTTATGCTTGCCGAGCCACTTGCACTTGCCGATTCACTTGTGCTTATCGATCCGCTCGCACTTGCTGACTCACTTATGCTCGCCGAGCCGCTTGCACTCGCTGATTCACTTGTACTTATTGACCTGCTTGCACTCGCTGATTCACTTATGCTCATTGACCCGCTTGCACTTATCGATTCACTTGTACTTGCCGATTCACTTGTACTTGCTGATTTACCCAGGTCTACTTCATCCTCATCCAACAAACCTATCCCTGGTTCATGCAATTCCGACAGTTGACTGGAAAAATCCCCAAGCAAACTTGCCGCTTCACTTAACATTACCGAAGTACTTTCTCTCGCACTCGCCGCCTCACTCAATGATACCGATGAACTCGTAAATTCACTCCGTGCCTCACTTAGGGACACTGATGTACTCTCATAATCACTCAATAAATTAGAATCACCTGCCGCTGCATTGCTCAATGATTCCAAAGTACTTTCTGCCACACTCAATGCCAGTGAAGTACTCTCAAATTCACTCTCAGCCTCACTTAACGATGTCGATAGACTTGCGAACTCGCTCTCTGCTTCATTTAGTTCTTCTGAGGCATTATCATATTCACTCCATAGCTCAGACATACTTTCCAATTCACTTTTCAAGACAGAATCACTGTCCGAATCGCTTATAGATTCCGAGCTACTTTCTGAATCTGTCACACTATCTGAACCGCTTGTAGATTTTGATTCACTGCCAGATTCATTCTCTGAATCTGTTAAACTATCTGAATCACTTATAGATTCTGATCCACCCTCAGATGTGCTCTCCGAATCTATTGCACTATCTGAATCACTCGCAGATTCCAATTCACTGTCAGATGTGCTCTCTGAACCTGTTACACTATCTGAATCACTCGTAGATTCTGATTCACTGCCAGATATACTCTCCAAATCACTTATAGATTCCGACCCATTTTCAATCGTGGCACTTTCGATGTCCGTTTCATTTGTAGAGACATTTACTGATTCCGTCCCGCTTTGTGCGTCATTGATATTATTTGCATCAACTGCTGGCATCACAGGCTGTACATCTGTCTTTGTTTCTACATACTGAGGATGACTGACAGTGTCCTGCACTTCATGTGTCTGTGTATTATTAATATCCTCATTATGATTTTCAACTGTCTGCGCTGTTTCCGTATAAGAAATTTCTACTACCGGTTCTTCATTCCCCTCCGTTCCGGTCGTTTCCGTGTAGGTATTCATCATTATCGGAGCAGTAATCTCCTGCACCTCTGTTACATTTGTCTCATTTGACGGCAGAACCACCTCTCCCGTGGGGTTCTGTTCCAACTGCTCCAATTCGGAGGCGTATACCATATCCATGCCATTAAAGACATTAGAGCCGCCGAAAACTGTACCCGCAGCAAGAGCACCTTTAAAAATGTTGTTAATTTTACCCTTTTTCATTTTCTTGTCTCCTTTACCTGCTCTGGTGCCAAGATAATCGTTTATAGAGTATTGACAAAATTCATATTTTGTCAATACTGTGGGTGATAAAATAAGCATGAATATACTCATACTTATTTTAAAGTATAGTTGAAATATCTGAAATAATCAATACCTTTTCTTGAATTTACAGGTTAAACTTATAAAGATCCCTCTGCTTCATTCCCATAATCCATCCCCGTCTTCCGTCGAAGTACTAGGAAAATTCCGTAGTTTCTGTTCAGCCCCTTCTTATCGTCCGCCTTAACATTCCTGAAAAGCTCATATTTACTGGAAAAATTATTACCCATTCAGGGGGTTTTTTTATTGAAAAAATTTCCTGGATATGTTATGATAATAGTACTTCATGGTACTTTACTTAGGAGGGCTAATCATGGCATATTTTTTAAGACAGGAAAAAAAGAAAAAAGGAACCTATCTGCAGATGTATGATTCCTATTGGGATAAAGAAAAGAAAGAATCCCGCACAAAAAGCGTCATGGCCTTTGGCTATGTAGAAGAGCTTATTTCTGATGAACTCCCGGACCCTGTCGCTTATTATAAAGACTTTGTTGCAAAGAAAAATGAAGAGCGGGCTGCACTTTTTGCCGAAGAATCACGGCCCCGTGCTTTTTCTTCCGCTGTTGAAAAGAATGTCGGACATTTCCTCCTCCACTCTCTTATGACCGAATTGAATGTGAAAGAAACGATCGATATCCTGGCATCCCGGATGCGTTTTCAGTTCAGCGTTTACGATATGCTGGCCCAGCTGGTCTATGCCAGAGTGATCGCTCCATGCTCAAAATCAAAAACGGTGTCCTCTGTCTTCCCGCATCTGTATAACAGTGTGCCTGTTTCGGAAGACCAGGTTTATGACGGCTGCTCCTTTATCGGGGCATCTTACAAAAAATACATTGAACTCTTTAACCACTGCTATGAGCAGCATTATAAGAGAGATCTCAGCAGCGTCTTTTTTGACTGCACCAATTATTACTTTGAGATCGATCTGCCAGCCGAAGACAAGCAGAAAGGCCCTTCCAAGGAGAACAGGCATGATCCGATCATCGGACAGGCTCTTCTTCTGGATGCAGACCTTGTCCCTCTGGCCATGCAGATGTATCCGGGGAACGAGTCAGAGAAGCCTTATATCAGAAGGATCATTGACGAGATGAAGCAGCGCTGCAAAGTCTCAGGAAAAACTGTGCAGGTTGCGGATAAGGGGCTTAATTGTGCCAGGAACATCTATGCTGCCGTCAAAGAGGCAGATGACGGCTATATCTTCTCAAGATCCATACATGGAAAAAATCTGAGCGGGAAGGAGAAAAAATGGGTCTTACTGGAAAATGACGCAAATGTATTTACTGACCACACGGATGAAAAAGGCCGGCTCCTGTTCCGTTTGAAGTCCTGCGTGGACACATTTTCTTACCAGTTCAAAGAGACAGATCCTGACACGGGAAAAGAGGTCGCCACTACTTTTTCAGTGACTGAAAAACGGATCGTTTCCTACAATCCGGCCCTTGCCAAAAAACAGAAAGCGGAAATCATGAAAATGGTGAACAAAGCCTCTGATTATACTACCTGTAAAAAGATAGCCCGGGAAGATCTGGGAGATTCTGCAAAATATATCAAGGTGATCAATAAAGACAAAGACGGGAAGAAGATAAAGCCCCTTATTGAGATCGACCAGGATAAGATAGATGAAGACCTGAGATATGCAGGCTACAACCTTCTGGTCACATCGGAGCTTTCCATGGAGCCGCTTCAAGTTTATCATACATACCACGGTCTGTGGAAGATCGAGGAATCCTTCCGGATCACAAAGTCCTTTCTGGATGCACGCCCTGTCTATGTACAGAAAAAAGAGACCATCTACGGACATTTTCTGATCTGCTACCTTAGCTTGTTTCTTTTAAGAGTACTGGAGATCAAAGTCTTTAAAAACAAGATCAATTCCTATGATCTGATCCATTTCATGCGTGACTTCAGGATCGTGAGTAAAGGGGATGGTTCCTACATCAACATTTCCAGAGAGCAGGCCGTAAATGAAAAAGTCAAAGAGGTTACCGGACTGACAAACCTCGATGCTCTGTATTTATCTGAAAAGGAAGTTGAAAATCTTTTCAACAGCTGTATGCTGCTCGATTCCTGAACGGACCATGTATATCCATGGCTGGCAGGGAGGAAGGGAAACTGGCTGCCGCATTTCAAAGCGTTTGGACAGATGCGGTCTGGTCAGACAAGGAGAGCGTTGTCAAAGGAGTAAGCAGTTATGAAAGTGGAAATGAACAGACAGGACGATCCTGGAACTGCGCAATAATGGAATGACACTGAGAGGGATCGCCGGGAAACTACAATGCTCCATAGGGCATGTACAAGATGTATTAAAGAGATGGGAAGGATAATGTCCGAAAGTATAAAGTGGTGTATGGAAATCAATTTCCATACACCACTTTAAAGTCCAAAAATCATCAACAAGAAAATCCCAACAGTCACCCAATACAGTTCTTAGAGTACTAGGTTTTGAGAAAAACGTCGGAAGTCAGGGTTTATTGTATTTTGTAAAGCACTTTTTATTGCCGGCTTACATCCACCCTGCGGTTCGCTGCTCCTCCTCCAGCAGCCTCTGATAAGCCTCTTCGATCAGAACGGCCGCCTGTGCCTGAATCTCTCCGTAAGTTTCCCGGTACATCCGGTGCAGACTGCTCGGCGTCACCTTTTCCTCCTCCACCTGTGCCTCCCGGCTTACCAGACCGATCAGATAATTTACATTGGAGCGGGTCATGGGCGTTCCCTCTCTGGTACAGAACACCGGTCCCTGACTGATCCTTTCCCGCCGGATATAATCAAGCAGCTCCTGTCTCAGCCCGTTCGGAAGAGGCCTCGCATGACCCGGCTTAGAATCAACGGCTCCCGACGTCTCTTTATCCTGTCTTAAGTCTTCTGCCATAAGCCGCAGTACTTCCTGAATCCGCAGCCCCGCACCGCCAAACAGCTTGATCAGCAGATAGGTTCTCTCTTTGCCTGCCTGTTTCGCCGCAGACAACAGACGTAGATATTCTGCACGGCTGAGCCCGGGCTTGGCCTTTCCCTCTTTTCTCTCAAAATCCTCCATCTGCCATTCCCGATGTCCCAGAAAGTTAAGGAAGCTGTTCCAGACCGAGATGCGTGTATTCACCGTGGCCGGCTGCAGCCCCTGCCCTTTCAGACAGCCTTTCCACGCCGTCCCCGTTTCTTCCCTGATACATTTATCCGCCGGCAGATACCGGTACAGCTCCTGTAATATCCTGCGGTAATTACAAAGCGAAGAGTCTTTTCTTCCTCTTTGCGCCTGCTCTTCCAGAAACGCTTCTATCATTTCCGGGCTGATATGCTGCGCTTTCTGCAGTTTAAACGAATCTTCTCTTCCAGACATATGGCACATCCCTTCCTGAATCCTGAAGTAGACAGAGTCAGTATTCTGTCTACAGGAAATGGATGTTTGCGTCAGATTTCACTGAAATTGTTTTGAACTATAATCGAAAATGTAAATAGAAGGCGCTGTAAACCAAAAAACACAGACTGTTTTCTGTGTTTCTGTTTTTCCATGCCCGAAAACATAAGATGATATTGTTGATGTAAAAGATTCTATGCTATAGTGATGAAAGATTACTTTGCTCTGTAGACAGAATACTGATTCCGCCTACAGGATCAGCCCTGTCAGTTCCATCTGTCTTGCATGTTCCCTTCCAGCCGTCAGCAGATAGATCCTTGTCGTCTCCACACTGCTGTGTCCCAGCACATCGGCCAGTTTTACGATATCCCCGCATATTTTATAAAAAGTCGTGGCAAACAAATGCCGGAGATTATGAGGGAACACTTTCGAGCTTTCCACACCGGCCGCCCGGCACAGTTCTTTCATCTCTCTCCAGATCTGCCTTCTGGAAAGGCCTTTACCGTTTTTCGTGACAAAGATCTCTCCCGCGTCGATTCCCTGTTTCTTTGCAAACTTAAGGAGCTTACGGCACAACCTGTCCGGCAACAGGATCACCCGAATCTTGCCTTTCAGCGCGACCTCTGCCCGCCCCGCCCTGGCTGCCTCCACCGTGATAAAGGGAAGTTCGCCGACCCGGATACCGGCGGAACAGATAGTCCCCATCAAAAGCTCCAGCCGCTCCTTGCCGTTCCTGTGAGCCGCATCCAGCAGACGCGTATACTCTGCTCTGGTCAGCTCCTTCGACTGCTGCCTGAACATCTGCCGCTGGATGCGCAGGAATTTCACACGGCACTCCTCCCATCCCACAAACCGGAAGAAGCTGTTCATGGCCGACAGCTTACCGTTCACCGTACCCGGTGCATACCCCTCCTTTTGCAGATCCCCTTTCCATTCCAGAACAGTTTCCTTCGTGACCGCCCTTCCCTGCAGCCACCGGTAGAAGGTGCGTACCTGCCGGCTGTATTTCTCGATGGTGGCCGTCTCCCGCTCCTCCTGCCGCAGATACTGCACAAACGCCGTTATTGCCTCTTCTGTAACAAAATGTTCCTTCATCTCTTTTCCTCCGTACCTTCGGACGGCTTTTTTCTGCTGCCTGTTCCGATTTTTCTTCTCCCTGTCATACTGACACGCAATAATCACAATAAGCCACCCGTCCGCAAAAGACGACAGTGGCTTATCCATTTTCTTATATTTTTTTGATGATGCAGAAGCAGCTCAGTTTTTAGTAATTCTGATAATCCTGAAAATTCTGATCTGACCGGCCGTCCTGATACTGCTGCGCATTCTGGTAAAACTGTCCGCGGCCGCCGAATGTAATTTCCTTAAGCGCCACATAAAGCTCGGCATTGGTCATATACACATAAGGATTCACATAGAAAACCGACAGAATACCACATGTGAATACGCTCAGAATCTGCCATCCCAGGAAAGACAGATCCAATACAAATGCCGCCCACTTGTTGCCGTCCATCATCTGTTTGCTGACAGCAAACGCTTCCCTGGAATCAATACCCGGATTCTCCGCCAGTATGTAAGGGATCATGCGGTATTCGTAACCTTTGATAATACCGGGAATGATAAAGAGCAGCGTCCATAAAAACGTAAACAGCCCTCTTAAGAACATCGTTTTGACCACATTCATATAGCCGTTGGAAAAAGCATACCCCAGCTCACCCGGCTCCGCCTTCTGATAATGGCTCACCACAAAGAACCGCTGTGCTCCCACATGCAGAGGATACAGCAGAAATACGGCCACAGCCATACCGATTACCATGGCGATCATAAATACACTGAAAAAACCAACCAGAAAGCCCATGAATTCCGGCGTGCTCAAATCGTCCAGACTGTACGTGTAGGTTCTGGTAAAAGACACCCTCGCTCCGCCACCGCCACTGCTGCCCCCTGCAAATCCCAGCACCAGTGAGACCAATACCATCTTCCAGTAGTTATACTTAAAAAATTTCTTT
>OFFQ01000888.1_pt1 | contig 19984 bp, 17 predicted proteins | sample 1521411 | NCBI WGS metagenome assembly OFFQ01 (sample SAMEA3504110, study PRJEB24116) | mouse gut metagenome | biome: mouse gut; feature: mouse-associated habitat; material: faeces | place: Denmark | collected 2011 | reverse complement strand
AATCGAACACGAAACTGCACTTTCAGAGCTGTTGCTAATAATCTGCTAATTGCAAGCTTTTATAAAAAGCTTTATTAGCAGGTTTTAGCTGCTAATATCAAACTTTTTTCAAAAGTTATCCTTTCAGTGCTTTTGTCAGCATGGCAACCAGTTCCGGAGACTGTTCCAGTGCTGCGATTAAATTTGTCAGGTCAGTGCCGGTTTCTTCAGGCGGCTTTACATCCTTCAAAGGATTAACAGGATTTTTGGCATAAAACGTGGCCTCAAATTTCTGGGCGTTCACTTTCCTGTCCTCATCCAGGATGTGTGCATAAACGTCGGTGATCATATCAATCTGCGCATGACCGGTATCCCCTTGTGTTGCCTTCAGGTCCCCATGGTTGAGCTTCAGCTTATAAGTTGTGCTGGAGTGGCGCAGGGAATGGAATACAACATAAGGCAGTCCTGCTTTCTCCCTCAGTTTTGAGAACTCTTTTTCCATGATACGGTTTTCCACAGGTCTTCCGTTTGGAAGTGTCAGTACAAGATTGTAATCAGAATAATCCTGGGCCAGATATTCTTTATACTGATCCTGGATTTGTCTCCATTCCCGCAGGATGTAGGCAACCGTTTTTGGAATCCATACTTTTCTGATGCTGGATTCGGTCTTTGGCTTTTTTAAAACAAGGTTGGTATGCGTATTCGACATGACGGAAGGGAATATAAACATAATGTCCTTATCGTCCAACTGCTGTCGTGCCTCCCTTGACACACGGGCAAGCTCCTGTTCGATCCACAGGTGGGAATCATCATTCGCAATGTCTTCATCCGAAATATGAACTTTATCCCATGTCAAACCGCAGATTTCGCCATAACGCATGGAACAGGAAAAGGCACTGCCAACAGTGCCTTATTCATATGCGACATAAAGTTTCATGTCATCACACTCGTCCAAAGCCTTCCTGATCATGTCCGCCGTCCAGATGTCACGTTTCTTGTAATTGGTCTTTGGCTTATTCGCATGGGGGAACGGGTTTCGTGCGATAATCTCCTATTTCACCGCCTGCTCAAAGGCGCACCGCAGTATCTTATGAATACTGTGGATGGTGCCTGGAGTAAGATAATCGCTTTTTGGCCGTTTGTTCTTTTTGGCTACAGGCTTTGTCTTCTGAAGCCGTACATAGAACTCATCCACAAACTTGGGTGTGACGTCTTGGACTGCCACATCGCCAATGACCGGGTTGATATAGTTTGCAATCAGGGCACAGTTGGACTCGTATGTTGACAAAGCCCAGTGGGATGTGCCGTAAATCTTAACAAAATCCCGCAGGAACTCCTTTACAGTCAGTTCCTGTGGAGGGATAAAGGTGCCGTTGCCCTGCTGGTTCTCAATCTCCGCTTTCCTGCGTTTTGCTTCGGCATGATCCTGACAGGTTTCCCATTTCTGGTGCTTCACCCTTTTCTCATCCGTATAATAATAAACTACTGAGTATTTGCTTTTCCTTTTGATAATACTAGGTTATGGGAAGCCTGTCTTGCTTCCCATAACAGATAGCCATTCTTCTCTCCTTACTATTCCTACAACAGGTTGTTCAACCAGTCATCAAAAGATGCTTTAGAGATCCGGATCGTTCGTCCGAGACGTACCACCTTGAAATCAGGCTGGCGGCACAGTTCATAAGCCTTGCTCCTGCTGATCTGCAGTATCTGTGCTATCTCATGGACGGAATAGGTTTTCTTATCTTTGACTTCCTGGCTGAAACCGCTCCTTGTTTCGGAGATTCTGTATCCATCGACTGCCATAGGGACTCCTTTCCTTGTGCAGTCCTGCCAAGAATCCAGCAAATAGCTCTCTGTTAAAGGGAATTATACAGTAGAAAGCGGTGCTGCACAATACAAAAAATTTATTGGTGTATCTTAAAACAATATAAAATATGTCAGTAAATTATCTACACATACCTCCCATCACCGTCTCCTGCGCCCTCCCCGGCCGCGTTGCCTGGCTGCACTGTGTGCAATTCAATCCGGACGGGTGGCAGACTATAACCAGGGAGCCACCCACCAGAACCCATATACATGATGGTGTATGTTCTTCAGTTGTCAAAGAACGGAGGATCAGCCATGATGAAAAGCTGATCTACTAAATAAAGACTAGGGAAGATTCAAAAACTTGAAAAAATTTTGAAGAACTTTTCGGAAGGGAAAATAATGTAAAGCATCTGGAAGGGAATATTATTATGACAGTGTTTTTTTGCAATGCAAAGGATTGCAAATGAGTGGGGAGGAATCGAGAAATTTGTAAAAAAATGAGAAATAACTCAGGGATATCTCGAACTGTTGTATGGGATTCCGATAGACGATACATACCGAATTGTAATCGGAAATATTGATACGGATAGTTTTTCAGGCAACAGTGGAAATGCTGATAAAGACAGTGAATGAAATCATGGAGATATCTGGAAAGGAAGAAGATATTTATGAATAAAGCATAATATCCGTAGATGAGAAAGTAAGCTGCGGTTCCAGCAGAAAGAAAACAGCGGATGGAGCGGTAAACGCCCTGCAGATATTTAATGTCTATTTGAATGACTATGGGATATGCTTAGTATAATTTGGAAATATCACTTATATATCTTGCCATATTGGCCGATACAATAAAAAAGGAATGTAAATATATATAGCAATTGTAATTTAACTTTTAATAAAATTTATAATCGAGAATGTATATGGATTTATCATTGGTGTTAATGTGACAAGAAGAAAGGCGGTTATCTTTATTATCTGTGGACGAGGTTGTTGAGTGCCGTCGAATTCTGAAAGAATTAGAGAAATAGTATGTTTAGAAGGTTTTTAGGACAAATAAAGAGAATGTAATCGAACTTGGCATTTCGCAGGGCAAGACAATGTTTTTTCTCTCATGCGGTTCAATAATTAGTGGTTGATGGAGCACTTGCACAAAAACGACTATTCCGTCTGTTATATGTCGCTGGAGGGTATTGGGCACAACTGGTTCTGTTGGCGAAGCGCATTTGAATACATGTGGAAAAGGATTGAAGCATTATGACAAAACTGATTGTGATCACACCTGGGTACATTTCGCATTACAAACCTATCGCTATGTTTTTAAAATCTTGTGGCTTGACTGGTGATGAGGTGCTTGTTGCCACTAATGTAGAACTTCAGTCCATCGTGGAAGGCGATGGTTTTCATTTTTGTGAATTTCAGGCTTGGAAGAACAGTAATCCTGGCAAGATAGACATGGAAAGGCAGTTGGAGGAGGAGCGCCGAATTCTTGAAGCCTCCTATGAATCTACCCGCAAAGGTATGGTTTCTGCACTTCGTTTCCAGGCTGAGCACCGAATTCATGACTTGTTCGATCGACTAGAAGAGATTGAAACTGATATTCACAATTTAATAAACATTTATAACCCTAAGTTGTTCTTATCTGTGCAGTTGTGTTATAACGTGACCGCTGTGCTGGAAAAGATGCAAGTTCGCTACATTACCTATGTGACTGGTAATCCCGATCAGCTTCCCCGCCCCGATGAATTGTACGGTTACCCGCACTATCCACCAAAGAGCATTGTCACCGATGCTATGGAACTCAAGGCACTGTACCATTGCTGCAGTAAAGTGCAACAGATGGCAACAGAGCAATTCTACGGTCTGACTGGTCGTAGGATTAACAACATGTTTTCTGTAGCCTCTAAAGATATGATACTGTATAATTTCCCACGGACACTGATTAAACACCGAAGTGTGCAGTACCATGAATACTATCTTGGTGCCTCTTGCCGCCCATACGAAACAGAACCGCAGTTTGAATTGCGTTTGCAAGAAATGAAAGCTTCCGGGAAGCCCATCGTTTATGTTTCATTCGGTACAGTCTTTTCTGTGCGCGGAGATGTGCTAAAAAAGATTTATCAAGCGCTGAGCCGAATGGATTTCTGCGTGGTGGCATCTACGGGCGTATTGGCAGACAAGTATCGTTTTTATCTTCAGCCAGAATGGCTTACTGGAGAATTTCTGCCTCAGATGCTAATTCTTAAGTATGCAGATTTGTTGGTGGGACACGGCGGCAATAATTCTATTACCGAAGCATTGGCAAACGGCGTTCCTGTTGTAGCATTCCCCTTCGCATCGGATCAGTTCTTCAGTGCAATGGCAATCGAAGAAAACGGCATAGGAACAGTTTGTGATCCTAATCATGCGGATGTGGATGAGATTTGCAGCAAAATAATTGTAGCACTTAATTGTACTTTTCAAGCTGTGCTAGCCTCACAGGATATCGCCGCACAGGAGGATAAAAGGCGTGCAGTTAAAAAATTGCAAGAAATGTTGGAGGGATGAGCGATGTTGACAGAAGAAAAAGCGCTAGAGGTGAAAATGGAAATTCTGTTTCATGGTATTTCTTTTGATATTGACTTGTTTGAGCACTATGATGGTGAGTTTTATGATAATCAGTTTGTTTATGGACAAACATCCAAGAATGTAACCTCAAAACACAGATTCCCGCAGGTTATTTTGCTGGCTCCTAAGATTAATTCCGCTTTGCTTCGTAGAGATGACTCTCCTTACCATCTGGAGAGAGAGGAGCGTCAGTTTATATTGTATCGAGAGAATGAACTGATCACGGACATTGGTCTGCCAGAACGCCCTGCTTATTTTGGACGTATGCTATCTGATGGAACCCCTGTGGAAAACATCTTGGCGGTGGCTGGGGAGTCTACCCCAGGATTTTTCCTTAGCCCAGATTGTTACTACTTTCGCAATGGCAAGCCATGCGCTTTTTGTTCAATGAAAGGTACACGTAGCACGGTCGGAAAACATATGGCTATGACTTTCAATCCTGACCAGATTAGAGAATGCATTGCTATCGTGGAAAATACCAAATGGCGCGATGTACCAATTTACTCGGTAACCACTGGTACCTGTGAAACAGATGAGCAGTTTGTGCAAGAAATCATCCGCCCGATCGAAGTGATGCATGATGCAATGGCTAAACCTACTGATATCCATCTGTTGACACACCCGCCGAAAGAAAAGGAGTTGCTGTACCGTTTGAAGGAAGCTGGTGTCACGAGTATCGCATTTAACTTGGAAGTCTATGATCGTGACCTGATGCACACCATTTGTCCTGGTAAGTTTGATTGCTTCGGCTACGATGAGTGGTGTTCTGCTCTGGAGGATGCACGCAAGGTTTGGGGTGACTGGAAAGTTTTTTGTGGATTGGTTTGGGGACTGGAGCCGAAAGAAAGCACTATCCGTGGCAATCATGAGATTGCTTCCCATAGTATCAATGTGGCATCCAATATCTTTCATGCGGATCCATGTTCTGTCATGCGTGACCACCCACATCTGCAGACCGAATGCATTCGTGCTATCGGCGAGGATCTTGCTAAGTTGTATGCACAGTATCCTCGGATGAAGCCGATTTTTGATGTCTCCATGCGCAGCACTATCGACTGGGAAATAAAACAAGGGTATTTGGGATGAGATGTTTGTTAATTTACACAAATGGCTGTGAGCAACGGATGCTGGATATGGAATACTTCAAGCATTTGGCTACAGTAAACGGAGATAAGGTTGTATCTGACGTGTCGGAAGCTGACACAGTGCTGTATGTCTCTTGTTGTGTTAGTCGGTTTGCCTGGGAGACTGCAAGTCGGGAGATTATCAGTTACTATAGCAAAGGGGTATCTGTGGTTGTCTATGGTTGTCTGCCAGGTATTGAATCAGAGTGGCTGGACTCGCTAGGACTTGCTCATTATACGATCCAACAACGGGAGTGTCTAGTGACAGATATGAACTGGACTCTCTCGGTTCCTTACCCGATTCTGAATGTTCAGGACAACCCGAGTCTATCGCTGGCAGGTAAACCACCTAGGATGCAGTTTGATTATGCCAAGCTAGGTAAAAAAATCGTGATATGTAATGGCTGCCTCAATCAGTGTACCTATTGTGTGATTCGTTTTGCTACCGGCCGATTGAAAAGTAAGCCAATTTCAGAGATTGTTCAAGAGTGGCGGGAGACTGTCCGACAAGGTGATCATGTAATGCTCATGGGGGGTGATACCGGTGCCTATGGCATGGACATCGGAACAGACCTGTCTCAACTATTGGAAGCTCTGCAGGCAGAGAGCATCACTGCAGATATTTTCTTGCATGATCTGAACATTCGGTGGATGCGGAGAATTCTAGAAGCATTCTGCCATGTGATTGGTCCTCAGAGTTTTATCCGTGGTCTGACGCTGCCGATTCAGTCTGGTAGTGATGAAATCCTTGCAAGCATGAAACGCCACTATACAGCAGAGGATATTCATACTTGTTTTCGCCAGATTCGAGAGGTTGCTCCAGATCTAATAATGGGTACCCATGTGATCGTTGGTTATCCAGGTGAAACAGAAGTCTGTTTTGATGAGACAGTGAAGCTGTTGGAGCAGCTACCTCTAGATTTTATCTCCTGTTTCCCTTACTCCGAACATGCAAAGGCGGATTCGGCTGCTCTGCGGCCCAAAGTGTCTCCACAGCAGATTCGCGAACGAATTGATCATCTGGTCGCTGTTTTTGGTAGCAAATTGAAGGCATATACCTGACAAAAGTAAATGGAAAGGCAGAATTTCGAATGGCACAATTGATGATTAGCCGTACATTTTCGGCAGAACACGGAACATCTTCACGACACATCTCGCATTATGAGGTGCAGGTCATGGTCAGTGGAGAAGTGATCCTTGGCTTTACTAATCATTGCGACTCTGTACTACTGGAATGTCGTTTAAACGCAATCTGTGCTGACCTAGAGAATAGTTATTTGGACGAACGGATGGGGCGGGCAACCCATGAGATGGTGGCGTTCTGGGTCTTTCAGCACATTGGTGTTGTTATAGATCGGGTCGTGGTCTCGGGAGATCAAATGACAGTGACTGTCGATCGACATGATTTTCTTCGTCATAACTATGATTCTGTTTTGTGCCAGCAGAAAGCTACCTCTGCGTTTTTGCATGGCGATTTAGCTACTGCAGAAGTACTGTTGAACGAAGCCATTCAGAAGGACGCAGACAATGAAGAAGCATACTTTCTCCGCGGTCGGGTATATAGATACACAGGAGAATATGTTAAAGCTGCCAACGACTTCCGTAAAGTGATTCAGTTGCGCCCTGAGTGGTCAGAAGGGTATCGGAATATGGGTAATATGCTCCTGTTCCAAAAGAAGTATGAAGCCATGCTGCCGTATTTCCGCGAGGCTGTCAGACTAGCACCCTACAGTAGCTTAGCAACCAATAATCTCGGCTACGCTCACGGTTGTGTAGGACAATGGGAAGATGCCTATTATTTTTGTTTTCGGGCCGTGAAGTTGAATCCGGTTTATTACGAAGCGTATCTTGATCTAGCTTGTGCCTGTGAAAACTTGGAACGACATGATGAAGCCGAGCACTACCGTAGGATTGTCTCACAACTAAAATCAGCTTGTTCAGGGTATCAATTAGCCGATGCAGAGGATAAACTTACACTGTATGTAGAGGTAGCTTCGGTTGACGATGCAAACTCCTGTGTTTCTAACGAGGTGTGCTGAAGGATCTATGCAGCCTGTGGATGGAACTATCTAGGCGTATGGATTCGGTTAAAGCTGCACATGCCAGAAACTGAAAAGGAGAAGACATAGATGTATTTATCAGTTGGAATTGCAATCTACAATGAAAGTACACGGATTATCCGTTGTTTAAACCAACTTCGTCAGGCTTTGATGCCGTTCGAGGCAGATCTATATCTTTGTTTCAACGGATGTACCGATGATTCGCGCGAAAAAACTGAGCAATGGTTGCAAGAAAATTCTTTTGCGGAGTATCATCTACTGCAGAGCGATAAGGGAAAAACGATTGCACAGAACACGATTATTGTACATATCCAGCGGAACGGACATGGTAAAGATCCGGTTGTGTTTTTGGACGCAGATGTTTGGCCTGAACAAAGTTGCATCCTGACACTGTATAATCAGTTGTTTCGAATTGATCAATTGCTTGCTGTCGGCGCGCTGACGATTCCGGAAAGCACCTACCACAGCGTTGCATTTTACATTCTCAATGTTCGAAACCTCTATCCCTTGTCGGAAGTATGTATGCATGATGTGTCGGATTATAAATGGTACACAGATGAATATCCCCAGGAGGGACTGGATCCGGCATGGGAGCGAAAAAACAAGATTTATTTCCACGGTCGTTGCTTTATGCTCAAGCGAGCTGAGCTGTTTTCGATTCCAGCTGATACACGTATTTCAGATGATACTTACTTACCCAATATGCTTCATCTGAATTATGGTCCGGGTGTGATTCGTAATATCTTTTCTGCAAGAGTCTACTATAAGCCTTACGAAAGTATTGCTCAGCATTGGCGCACATACTGGAGGATATACAATGATAAGCGATATCTGGATGTTGCATATCCGCAGTTTCGTTTCATCCGTCAGTATGAACGCACTGTGTTGGATTTGGCATATATCAAAACTTTGCCACGACGTGTTCAGGTTTGCTTTAGGTTTTACCGGATTATCACACGCTTAGAACAACTAAGTTATCGTTTGTTGCCAAAGATGGACGCACGAAAAATATGGGAGTACAAGGAAAAATGATTATACGTCAATGCGAAAGGGTCAAACTGGGTGTGCTGATGCCTAGCATTCATATTGGTGGTGGTGAAAACGCGACACGTTTTGCCATTGAGCACTCCGACCATGAATTGTATGTATGGCAACTAGTTCTTGTGACCGATCCATATGTCACATGGGATTATCTCTGGCAGTATGCGGAGATAGTTCCCGTTTACTTTGAAGATTATTGTTATCACCTTGGTCAGAAAACACCGATGACGCTTTCGGAAGCGCTGGATATTTTGCGTGAATGCGATGGTGTGATTAGCTGGGAGTTAGATGATGTGCGGAGTAAGATGTTCAACAGTCTTCCGGGTATCAAAATTCACTGGATATTTCGTCATGACCAGAACCATCGAAAGCAAGTTCGCAACAATCACATCCTGCTGACTTGCTCTGACAGCTGCATCCATGACTTCGGTGATATTGGTAATCGAAAGGTCACGATCATTCCATCCCATGTTGATTTAGCACGCTGTGAAGCCAGACGGTCAAGACAGGAGATTCGTGACGAATGGGGAGTTGGCGATCGACTGGTAGTCGGTTATTTGGGACGGATGGACCGGAATAAAAACATTCCTGCTATTGCTCGGGCTGTTGCTAAACAGCCCGACATGATAGCTATCTGCTATGGTGCTCGCAGTTGGGACAGCCGTGAGGTGGAGCAGGAGGTTCAGCAGATTGCGGGAGAGAACCTTCGTTGGTTTGATGCCATCATTCAAATTGGTAATGTGCTCCGGGGTTTTGATGTGATGATTCTTCCATCATACTCCGAGGTGTTTTCGCTATCCCTCTTGGAAGCATGGGCTACGGAAGTACCGGTGGTGTGTACCAACGTGGGAGAGGTTCCTACTTTGCAAAAACAATACGGCCGTCTTTGTTCGCTGATCGATCCGTCTGCCTCTGGTGAAGAGATACGCGAAGCTATCCATCAGGCAATATCTGATTGGGAAACTGTGGAACGTGCGAGGCAAATGGTTATGGCGTGTTATACTCCTGAAATTGTTGCCCAGCAATGGAATCGTTTTTTCGAAGAGATTTTCGTGAGACCATGATTCAATCATATGGAGGGGATAATATGTTTTGTGATCATCATGTTCATTCTCATTTCTCTAGCGACTCGCAGAGTACGATTCATGACATCTGTCTAGAAGCGATTCGAAAGGGAATGAAAACAATCTGTATCACTGATCATATGGATGCGGTCAGCCATCAGATGATGAATGATCTGCGGGTTGTGGAGCGCTTTTTTAAGGAGTTTGAAACTGAGCAATGTACATTTTCTGGGCAGATTCGCCTCATTGCAGGTTTTGAATTTTCGGAGCCAAACAAAAACATTTGTTTGTACGAAAAGATGTTAGAGTTTCCTTTTGAGTATCATATGTGCTCTGTGCATCACTGTGCAGAAGGACGTTTTCCAATACCCAGTAACATAGAACTCCATCAAGCAATCCACGAGTACCTAGAAAATGTGAAAGAAATGATATCGGTGGATCGAATCGATGGATTGGGACACATTGATCTGATTCGCCGATATTATGGCTCGTTTCCCTATATACGCGAAGAGATGCAAGATATTCTTCGGAAAATCATTGATAAAGGACTCTTGTTGGAAGTCAACACATCCTCTTTTCTGCGCGGTGGCTTATCATTACCAGAACAGATTGACTATGTGCAAGATTATATTGAACTGGGGGGACAGGACATTGTTTTGGGGTCTGATGCCCACCGGGTAGAAGATATTGGTAAAGGCTTTGAACAGCTGAGTTTCAGCAATATTACGATCCGGGAAGTAGGAGGTTCTTCATGGGACAGGAATTGTTAATAGAACTGGTCAGTGACTGCAATTTGCGTTGTAAAATGTGTGCCTTCAAGCATGGATTTACTCATCAACGTATGGACAATGAGACTGTCCGTCAGCTCTTTGAGGGTATTGGCGAGGTCAATCGTGAATCATTTGTCTACCACTTCACGGATTTGCGCATGGATGGAAACAGTGAACCGTTGCTATACCCAGATTTGCCCTATGTTATCAAGTGTGCAAATAATGCTGGTATAGAAAATATCAATATTACGACTAATGGCGTGCTACTCACTCCTATGTGTACAGATCAGCTCATGGAAACTAATCTAACTACGCTGGATATTAGTATGACCGGCATCATTCCTGAGATTTACAAGGAATTCCAAGGTTATGGTTTCTCCAATGACCATGTCCAGTGGCAAATCGAAACCATTAAGAAAAATGTACGCTATTTTGTGAGTCAGAAGAGGAAGTTTAATAAGCCTATCACACTGACCATGCGTTATATTATCACCCCAGATACATGTGCACATTTCATAGAATATATTGACTGTTTTAAAGCAATCGGGGCTGATGCAGTGATGGGAATGACACTAACCCAAACCGAATTGCGTGGCAAATGCCATCCATATGGTGAAATCGTTGGTCGTAAGTGCTGCGAATCTCCCGAACATCCTGTTATATGCGCAAATGGCGATGTTTTGATGGCATTCTGTCCTTATGATATACCTGTGATTGGAAATTATCATAAAACTTCCATCCGGAATATTTTCCTGTCGGAGAAGAATGTGCGTCTTCTGCGTGCGTTCCGCGAATTGAAGATAGAAGATATGCCAGAAAACTGTCAAAATTGCTATAATACACACATTTATAGAGGTGGAAAATGGTAATTGATAACTATAATTTTAAGCACAACACCTTGGAAAACTTTCAAAAGGCTTGCCGAGGGCGCAAACTGGTAATCATTGGCGATCAGGATGAGATCGATTTTATGAAATGGAATTTTCTTGGTCAGCTTGGTCTCAATGTAGAACAGTACTACTGCACAGATGATACTACTTACATTGAGGAACAGGTGCAGAACATAAAGCACCATTTCGGTGATAATCCTGTTGTGGTTCTAATAGCTAGCTGTCATCCGTTTCGTGTGCAGCGCCTATTGAAGGAATCTGGATTCACGATATGGTACGCTACACAGCTATTCATGGAGCGCTACTGTTTCTATAACAACACAAATATCTGTCATTTTTATTTGGACGAATAAGTCTGGTAGGAGATTAATCACATGATTCCGAAAATTATTCACTATTGCTGGTTTGGTGATGAGAAGCCAGCCCTTGTTAAAAAATGCATTAAAAGCTGGGAAAAGTGGTGCGATGACTATCAAATCATTGAGTGGAACGAGAAAAACTTCAACGTTTCGCAGTCTGTTTATTCTCAAGAGGCTTATGACCTGAAACACTATGCCTTTCTGAGTGATTATATTCGCATTGCAGTCCTTGTGGAATATGGTGGCATTTATCTGGATACTGATGTTGAACTGCTTCGTCCTCTGGACGAATTTCTGCAACACCCCGTCTTTATGGCAGCTGAGGACGATTTCTACATAGCAAGTGGGCTGGGTGTAGGTACAGAAGCCGCCCATCCATTCTTTATAAAGATGCTTGCTTTTTATAATAGCATCCATTATTGCTACGAAGATGGGACGACCAATCATAAAACAAGTCCTGTCTACATCACGGAAGAACTAGTGCGGATGGGATATCGACACATGGGAAATAAAATCCGGTATGTCGGTGAGATTACTATCTATCCAAAGGAATATTTTTCTCCAGCATCTTTCTGGGAGCCCACACCGCTGATCACAGCCCACACATATGCATGGCATCATGGTATGGCATCATGGATTCCTAAATTGTTGAAAGAAGAACGTGCGGCACACTTTGTCAATTCCTTATCTGTCTTCGTATCGCCACATTATGATGATGCAATCGGCTCTTGTGCTGGCTGGATCCATCGTCTGCGCCAAGACAATATCCATGTGGAGATCCTTACAGTGATGAGCGATACGGACTTGTACCGTGAAATGGAAGACGAGCGGGCATGCAAAATGATGGATGTGTCTAGAAAGACTCTTGGCTATGCAGAGTGCATCTGCCGTACTGACGATAAAGGTCAGCTACTCTATCCTCATGTTGGCGACGAATTTATGCTCGTCCGTCGTGAGGATGATGACCTCAAAGAAAAACTACTGCGCACTTTTGAAGGATATGACAAGTGTCTGACTCATTTTTATTTTCCGACAGGTATCGGGCATCAAATAGACCATTTGGTGCTGTATGATGTGGGCATGATCCTTCTGTTAAAGGGCTGGAACGTGACGTTCTATGCAGATTTCTCTTATCAAGGTAGTTTGCCAGCCAATTTGAAGGAGCTCATATATCCGCTTAGTGAAGAACAGCAGACACTTAAGGTAAAGGCCATCAAGTGCTATGATTCTCAGATCTATAAACTGTTTCAATCTGAGGATGGATGGCAGGAATATTTGCGTCAGAACATCGCAAAAGAGTGTTATTATTTGCCATTTTCTGCAGATTAATTTTTACATTACTTAATCAAGCATTATCTATGAGATATGGCAGATAAACTTAGTTACGAAGGGGTGCGAAAACCGCATTTGACCAGTTGGAGCTGCTAGGATATAAGTAGTTTAGAATGGAAAGCATACTAAATTTGAAATAACCGACATGAAAGAGTCATTATTGGAGACATTAAAAAGAAGAAAGTGGATTTCGGATTACAAAGAGGATTCGGATGCTTCTGAAATGCTTCAGGAATATGAAAAAGCGGCTAAAAATAAAAAAAGGAAGTGCTTAGTCAAGAAGTGTTTAATTGATAAGTAATGTGCAGGATAAACTTGCAAAGTTACAAAAGACTTCAATTGCCTTGCTGTATGCTTTTTAATGGAAAATTCTCTGATTAAAGAAAATCCTCCACAAAGTTTCTTTGTCTATAAAGCACCGCGAAGATAAAAACGCGTTTCTTTGCGGTTTTATGAGACTGCTGTGCACCAATTTGTATGTTCTTTGCAGATTGCGTGTATCATTTACTCCCCAGACTTTTATTTATGGTGGAGCATTATGATGCATGGGGATATAGTTTATAAACTCTTCTCAATATATAGTATATTCAAGTTGACATGATACAAGATATTGTGTTAAGATAGAGCCGTAATTGATTTTTATGCGACACCTGTATACGGGGAACGGGGACAGGCAGGACATACCCGATATGTCCGCACCCTCCGGAGCAACCGGCAGGTTCCGGCTCCTTTCCGGGAGAACCGGGGCATACGCTGTTTAAGATTGTAAGTAGTGCCAGAGGATACCATGCGTGGGCATGGCAGTCTTTTGGCACTTTTTTGTTCCTCTGGCATGCGCAGAGTTGCCAGGAGAAACAGACTTGTGGATTGCCACACGCGGTAGGGAATGGAAACCTTTACGGGCCATTCCTTTTTTATTGCCAGAAATGCCCATGAGGGCTTGCCCGCACAAGCGGCTGGATAAAAAAGCCTCCGAAAAGGAGAGAAAAAAGAAAGGTGGAAAGAAGAATGTATGAGACAAGGGTATTTGCAGACGATTACTGCGGCGTATTCCGGAAGCAGGAGGATTTCCTAGAGTGCTTAAAGAGCATCGGGAGGAACTCATCCTGGCAGAGGAAGAGCGCCAGGAACCTGCGCCTGGTGGCGATCACCAGCGGGAGCAAGGTGGAGGAGGAAATGAAGGAGAGGTATGCGGACGAGGGGCTGGACGAGGAGATCATCACGGACACCATCGTCAACACAGGGCTCCTGCTGAAGGTACGGAACCAGTATTACCCGGTAAGGAACTGCGCAATCAAGAGCATCCTTGACCGTGCGGGGATCTCCGGCGCGGGGCTGCGCAGGGTGGAGAAGAGCGTGTACGCCAGAATCCTGAACGACTGCCTGAAGGCAGCGAAGGGCGAGGCGCTGCTGCGCATCTCCGAGGGCAAGGTCTCCGCTGTGCTGGGGGGCGACTGCCACGACTACGCCGTGCTGGACATGGAGCAGGTGTTCCTGCATACCGTGGACTACCTGACGGAGAACTTCAAGGGCTGCCGCTATGTGGAGGGCTTCTATGAGCATGACATAGTGTCCGCCGTCTGGCAGCTCACCGGCGAGGACGCCCTCCTGGACGCCTACAGGGATGAGCTGGCCCTGCACGGGAGGACAGCCGAGGAGATGGTCCCCATGGTAAAGGTGACTACATCCGACACCGGATCGGGTGGGGCCAACATCTACCCCATGCTGGTATACGGAAAGGGGTGCACCACCATCAGCCTGGGCAGCCCGCTGCGGCTGGGGCACAGGAACGGCAGTACGCTCAGCGAGTTCGACGCCCAGCTGAAGCTCCTGTACGGGAAGTACCAGCTTGCCGCCGGTAACCTGGTGAAGCTCCTGAAGATTGACATCAGGAACCCGGCCAACTGCATGAAGGGCGTCATGGACAGGCTGGGCATCCCCCGGAAATATGAGGCCGAGGCCGTGGAGCTCTTCCTGGCACAGTATGGGGAGGGCCCCTGCACCGCCCATGACATCTATTTCGGCATCTCGGAGATCCCCTTCATGCTCGCCTGCGAAGGCTGGGACGGGGGCAGGATCGCCAGGATGGAGGAGACCGTGGCCAGGGCGCTGTCCGTGGACTGGACGGGATATGACGTGCCCGGGGCATACAGATGGTAGGAAGGAGGAGAAAAGGATGAGGGAACAATTCCGGAACGATGTCATGGAGATGCTGGGCATGAGGCTCGGGGAGAGGTACAGCACAGCCCCCCGGGACGTGAAGGGCGGCAGCGGCCCTGTCCGGCATGGGATACGCATCCACAGGAAAGGGGATGCAGAGGCCACAGTGGTATGCCTGGAAGAGGCCATCCTGCACTGCATCGCGGAGGGGAGGCCGCCGGAAGAGCTTCCGGAGGCCATCCTCCAGACATATCTGCAGGAGGAGGCCTCCCGGGACATCGCCAGGGGGCTGTACAGCCCCGGGCAGCTTGAGGGCATGGTGAGGATAGAGGCCGTCAACTACAGGGCCAATTCTGCAGGACTGGCAGGAAGGCCCCACAGGAGGTTCCTGGACCTTGCCGCAGCCTATTACCTGGACATGGAGGAAGCGACCGGCATCAAGTACGCCATCGCCCGGGTCACGGGCAGGGTGGCAGGAAGCTGGGGAATCCCAGAGGAGGAGCTGTACCGCCTCGGCATGGAGAGGCTCCTTGCGGAGGACGGCTGCCAGGCCATGGAGGCCACAGGCGTGGTCCGGGAGCTGATGGAGGAAGGGCCTGACGGGATGAAGGAGGCATTTGAGGAAGCGGTGCGGAAGGCAGGGAAAAAGGCCGAGGTGTATGTGATAACCAGCCCCGGACAGCGCTTTGGGGCCGCAGGCCTCCTGAACACGGCCTTCCTCCAGGAAATGGCTGAAGAGAAGGGATGCAGCCTGATCATCTATCCCAGCAGCGTGCATGAGGTCATCGCTGTGCCATACCGGGATGGAGACGGGCTCATGGGCACTGAGGACGTGCAGGAGATAAACGAGGCCCTGGTGCCCAGGAGCGAATGGCTGTCCAACAGCGTCTATCTTTATGATATGTCCCATAAAAGACTGACCATCTTCAGGGAAGGGAGGCCGTTAAAATGGTAAAGGACTCAATAGGGATCATGGAGCAGGGAGCATGCACCGGCACAGCCGCAGTCCCCATCCACTATTACGACGTGGACAGGATGCAGGAGAGGATCATAGAGAGCTGCCAGGGGGATCTGACCGTCATATGCAACGTCCTCGCGGACTATGCGGACATGCTGGACGAGCTCCTGCAGGCCGACAGGGAAAAGCTCGGGTTCTGTGGGGCGATGCAGTATGAGTGCATGCGTGACAGGTGCCGGAAGATCACGGCTGAGCTGCAGGAGAAGACCGGCTATGACCGTGCGGCTGCCATAGAGAAGTGCAGACGCAGGGCGAAAAGGAGCCGGGAGGCCGACAACGGCATCGGGGAGGACGCCCTTGTCCTAGCCGCCCGCCGCAGGGGCGCAGCCCAGGAGGCCGCGGATGCAGCCGGGAAAGACAAAGCTGTACAAACGTGATAACCAGAATGGACACAGCCAGATATACAAAATAAACACAGGGCAGGAGGAAAAGGCACCATCTTTTCTCCTGCCCGCAATACCATACAGCCGGACACACGGCAGAAAGTGAGGAAAAGGAATGGGACTGGATATGAACTATGAAACACAGGTATTCGTTGACACAGAGGACTTAAGCCGGGAGGACTGGCTCTCCTACCGCCGCGCAGGAATCGGAGGCAGCGACGCGGCAGCCATCATGGGCATGTCGCCTTTCTGCACGAAGCGGGACCTGTACTATGACAAGTGCGGCATCCAGGCCGTCATGGACGAGGAGGAAGACAACTGGGTTGCGAAGGAAGTGGGGCACAGGCTGGAGGACCTGGTAGCGGAGATCTTCTCCAGGAAGACAGGGCTCAAGGTGTACCCCGTCCGGAAGATGTTCCGCCACCCGCTCTACCCGTTCATGCTGGCGGACGTGGATTTCTTCATAGACTTCCCGGACGGCACCACGGGCATTCTGGAGTGCAAGACCACCAACTACAACTGCCAGAACAAATGGGCCGACGGCTCCACCCCTGTCAACTACGAGTACCAGGGGCGGCACTACATGGCGGTGATGAACGTGGGTAAGATGTACTTCGCCTGCCTGTACGGGAACAACGAGGACGAGTTCTTCATCCGCTACATGGAGCGGGACCTTGACATCGAGGAGGACCTGATTGCGGAGGAGGAATACTTCTGGAAGGAGAACGTGGAGAAGGGCGTGGAGCCGCCCTACACGGAGAAGCCCGACCTGGTCCTGGAGAGCATCCGGAAGCACTGCGGGCCTGCAGACAAGGACGCAGACCAGGTGAAGCTGGGGCGCAGGCACCTGGGCAGCATCCGGAAGTACCTGGAGCTGAAGGAGCAGAAGGCGCAGCATGAAGGCGAGGCGAAGAAGCTGGACGAGAAGATGAAGGAGGCCTATGCGGAGATCGTGGAGGAGATGGGGACGAGCTGTACCGGCGTCCTGAAGGACGGCAGCACGGAATATACAGTCTCCTACAACCCTGCCTACCGCACGGGAATCGACAAGAAAGGGCTGGAGCGCCTGAAGGCACAGCACCCGAATGTCTATGACGACTATGTGAGCACCACGGAGAGCAGGCGGTTCTCCGTCAAAGTGAAAGGAGCGGCATAAATGAATAAGAAAGACCTTGTATACATCTGCTCCCCCTTATCGGCACCCACGGAAGAGGGGATACGGCAGAACATGGAGAAGGCGGCACATTACGCGCGCCTTGTATCCGGCACCTTCGGCTGCAGGGCCATAGCGCCCCACAGCTTCCTCCCGGAATACCTGGACGACAGCATCCCAGAGGAGCGGGAGGCAGCGCTGGCCTTCGGGCTTTCGGTGCTGCGGCTATGTAAGGCCATCATCGTGTGCGGCAGCCGGATCAGCAGCGGGATGCAGGGCGAGATCAGGATGGCGGGGGAGCTCCACATCCCCGCCTATGCCCTGCTGGAGCAGGAAGGAGGCGCCGTGCTTGCGGAAATAAAAGAGATGCCTGGCTTAAATAACCAAAATGAGGGAGGCAGGGAGAAAAGCTGGAGGCGGATCCGGGTGGAGTTCTACCTGGAGGATGACGGGCTCTGCCGGGACACGTTCCGCACCACGGAGGGGCCGGAGCGCTATTTCAACCGCTCCATGGAGGACGGGAAGTGGCATACGGCCTCGCCCGTGGGGAACTACTGTGAGAACGACTGCACCGTCAGGGAGGACATCATCTTCGAGATTGTCTCCCGTGGCAGGGTATGCCACCTTGACGGGAACGGGGATTTCCCGGGAAAGGACCCTTTCATACCGTTCCGCGAGTTTGAAAAAGCACTGGCTGCAGATACCCTGGCGGCACACCCCGGGCTGAAGGACCACCATGCCATGAAGGAGAAGCTCCTCTCCCTTCCGGGAGGGGAAAGATATGCCGATCCCCACAGCATGCGCGACAACTGGGTGTATGCCCTGAACTTCGGCGAGGAGACGGAAGAGGCTATCGGCACGGCATCCTGGCTCGGCATCGAGTACCATGTCTTTGCGGCACGGTACACCCACAAACCGACAGGGTTCGTCTTCCGGAACTACCGTTTCCGGAGGAGCGGGAAAGCTGCCCGGACTTCCAGCCATGACCTCCTGCTGTATGACTGGGAGGAAGAAAGACAGGCATACTGCTCAACAACCTGCGCTTTGCCGAGGAGATGGATTCCGTCACGGAAGAAATAGGCCAGCAGCACCACGAAGTCTTTATCGTGGCGAACCTGCTGATCCAGTACGCCAAGACCGGCGACATCAACAACCTGGGCGGCTATAAGGGGCCATACCTTGACACCGTTTACGAGTGCATCCCTTATATAGACGATGCTGCCTATGACGATGATGCAAGGGTGCGCTTCGACGCCGCCAACAAGATGCTCCTCCTTTTATGGCCCTACATGGAAAGCTACATCAGGCAGGTACGGGAGGACATCAAGAACCACACAAACAAAGCGGAAACGGAACTGGGCGAACAGCTTGCAGGCGGCGCACCGCTGCCGGGCGGGCTGGGGAAACCGGTGCCCGGCAAAAAGGGGAAACATGACCCCGGAAACGATGAGGATGAACGCACCCAGCTCCAGCAGGTCCTTGACCATGAGGACGGGCGGATAGAGCTGGAAAAGACGGATGAGATCGGGGAAGACGGCGACGGCGGGACCAGCCGCACCAACGACTATGCCGGCTCAGGCTATGTGTCACAGGCGGCTGAAGACATGGAACGCATCATGACACAGCTCGCGGAGGATGCCGCATATGCTTCCTATGAGCAGGAACTTTCGGAGGAGCTGCAGGCGGAATCGGACAGGATCCGGTACGGCAACGCCCACAAAGGCGTGCATGTCAATGTCAACCGCATGGGCTATGTGAATCCTTCCTACATGGAAGCATACCAGAAGGTCGCGCCCCCGCTCCTCCTGATCTCCAAACGGCTCCAGAAACAGGTCTCACAGATATTGAAGGACTATAAGGAAGGCGGGAAATTAGACAACCTTCCCATGGGAAAAAGGATCAACGTGCGCAATGCAGTCCGCAATGACGGGAGGCTGTTCTACAAGCTGAAGCTCCCCAATGACCGGACGGACATCGCCGTCGCCATCTTAAATGACGAAAGCGGCTCCATGAGCGGCTCCAACCGCATCACCCATGCCCGCTCCGCTTCCATCATCCTGCATGATTTCTGCAAAGGGCTGGACATCCCGGCCGCCATCTACGGCCACACGGAATTTGATGAAGTGGAGCTTTACGCCTATGCGGAATTCGATTCCATAGACAACAAGGACCAGTACCGGCTGATGGACATGAGCGCCAGGAGCGGGAACCGTGACGGCGCCGCCCTGCGCTATGTGGCGG
>OFFQ01000873.1_pt1 | contig 20179 bp, 17 predicted proteins | sample 1521411 | NCBI WGS metagenome assembly OFFQ01 (sample SAMEA3504110, study PRJEB24116) | mouse gut metagenome | biome: mouse gut; feature: mouse-associated habitat; material: faeces | place: Denmark | collected 2011 | reverse complement strand
CGCTCATTGAGATTGCCGCAGCTATGAAGATCTTCGCGTCTGCCATGAAGGCTTTCGGCTCCATGAGCTGGGAGGAGATTGGCAGAGGCCTTACGGCCATGGGCGTCGCTCTGGCTGAGGTCACTCTTGCGATGAACCTGATGCCGAAGAACATGGTCGGTCTTAGCGTGGGTCTGATCGCTGTCGGGGCCGCCTTGGAAATCGTGGCGGATTCTATCAGGAAGATGGGTGGCATGAGTTGGGAGGAGATCGCAAAAGGTCTCGTCACGCTCGGCGTGGCTCTTGGAGAGCTCGCCATTGGCCTGAATCTGATGAACGGCACGTTGTCCGGGTCCGCCGCTATGCTGGTGGCGGCAGGCGCATTGGCGGTTCTCACTCCGGTGCTGGTCGTCCTTGGCTCTATGAGCTGGGAGTCCATTGCCAAAGGATTGGTCACGTTGGCGGGAGCATTCGCGGTCATTGGCGTCGCCGGTGCTGTGCTCACCCCTCTCGTTCCGACTATTCTTGGGCTTGCCGGCGCGTTCGCTCTGATTGGCGTTGGAACCCTCGGCATTGGCGCTGGTCTTCTTGCGATTGGAGCCGGGTTGTCCGCTATTGCAATCGGCATTACCGCCCTCGCAACCTCGATGGGAGCCGGTGTGGCCATCATCGTGGCCGGGCTGACAACCATTATCACCGGAATTGCCGCTTTGATTCCCGCTATCGCCGAAAAGCTGGGCGAGGCTGTCGTGGCATTCTGTAAGGTGATTTCCGACGGCGCTCCTGCGATTGGAGAGGCCGTCAAGGCTCTTGTTCTGACCTTGGTCGATGTGCTGGTCGAGTGTGTTCCTGCTCTGGCAAACGGAGCGCTGGAGCTGATTGCCGGCGTACTGTCTGCTCTGGTCACATACACCCCGCAAATTGTCGATTCCATTGCTCAGTTCCTGGTAGAGGTCATCGAGGGCATTGCGCGAAATCTGCCCGACTTGATCCAGGCCGCCGTACATCTCCTTATGGCGTTCTTCTCCGGCATCGTGGATGCGCTGGCCGGTATTGATACCAGCGCTCTGTTGAAGGGGATTGCTGGCGTCGGCCTGTTGTCTGCCATTATGTTGGCACTTGGCGCTGTCGCCGGGTTGGTTCCCGGCGCTATGGCTGGTGTTCTTGGCATGGGCGCAGTTATCGCCGAACTGGCACTTGTGCTCGCCGCTATCGGTGGTCTGGCACAGATTCCGGGCCTGTCCTGGCTCATCAGCGAGGGCGGAAAGCTCCTTGAGGGCATCGGAACTGCCATCGGCTCTTTTGTGGGCGGAATTGTCGGCGGATTCATGAGCGGTGTGTCCAGTCAGTTCCCGCAGATCGGGGCCGACCTCGCCGCTTTTATGACCAATGTACAGCCGTTTATAGACGGGGCCAGCAGTATCACTCCCGATATGCTCTCCGGTGTGAAAGCGCTGACTGAGGTCATCCTCCTGCTTACCGCCGCTGATATTCTGGACGGGCTGACGTCCTGGCTCACAGGCGGCTCCTCACTGTCTGACTTTGCGGAGCAGCTTGTCCCCTTTGGGGAGGCCATGAGCAATTTCTCCAAGTCGATTGCCGGTATGGACGCCGGGCTCGTCTCTCAGGCGGCGATTGCTGGTAAGACACTGGCTGAAATGGCCGCGACACTGCCCAACAGCGGCGGTGTAGTTGGCTTCTTCGCCGGCGAGAACGATATGGAGACCTTTGGAAATCAGCTCGGCACATTTGGCGACGCGATGGTCAACTTCGCGAACAAGGTCAAGGGGATGGACGCCGATGCTGTGACCAATGCCGCGATTGCCGGTAAGACCATGGCCGAAATGGCCGCTACGCTTCCAAACAGCGGCGGCGTAGTCGGTTTCTTCGCCGGCGAGAACGACATGACTACCTTTGGCGAGCAGCTTGTCCCCTTTGGCAAAGCCATCAAGGACTATTCCCTGGCCGTCCAAGGCTTGGATGTGGACGCTGTTACAAACTCCGCCACCGCCGGTCAGGCTATGGTGGAGCTGGCAAACACCATTCCAAACTGCGGAGGTGTGGTCGGCTTCTTCGCCGGAGAAAACAATCTTGACACCTTTGGCGCTCAGCTTCTCAGCTTCGGAAACTCTATCAAAGCGTATTCTCTGGCGGTAAAAGGTCTGGATACAGATGCCGTGACCAATTCCGCCACCGCCGGCAAAGCACTTGTGGAGCTGGCGAAAACCATCCCTAACTGCGGAGGACTGGTCAGTTTCTTTACCGGCGATAACAACATTGCCGATTTTGGAGATGACCTCGTTCTCTTCGGCAACGACCTTGCGGCCTATGCGGCAGCTATCAAAGATGTCAAGCCTGACGCGGTGACAGCTTCTGCCAACGCAGCGCAAGCACTTTCCAATCTGGCATCCGGTCTTCCTGACAGCAGCCTCTTCGACCAGTGGTTTGGAGGGGACCAGACTCTCGCATCGTTCGGCGACGATGTTGCCGAGTTCGGCGAGGCTATGGGTGATTACTACAATGAGATCTCCGGAATTGACCTCGGAAAGATGTCCGGCGTCATCACCCAAGTCTGGGGGCTCGTGGATCTTGCCAAGGGCGTCAAGGATGTCGATAAGAACGCTTTCACCAACTTCAGTAAATCTTTGACCACCCTGGCGAATAGCGGCATCGACGGTTTCACCGATGCGTTCTCTAATTGCGGTCAGAAAGTCAACAGCTCTGTTCTTGTCATGTTGAACTCTGTTAAATCTTCCATCTCCAGCAATAAGGCTGTCGCCAACCCGGCAATGGAGGAGGTCATGGGTTCCCTGGCAAACGTGGTGAACGAGAAGACCACGTCTATGAACACCGCTGTTGTACAGATGATGAACGGGTTCAGCAAGACTATCCGGGACAACACCAGCCCTGTCAAGTCGGCCATGACCACAGTTTTGAACAATACGGTGACCGCCATCAACAGCACGAAGGGCTCGTTTACCGAGGCTGGCAAGAATGTCGGCCAGGGATTTGTGAACGGCATCAACTCTAAGCTGAGCGCTTCTACCGCTGCGGGCCGCAGTTTGGGCCTTGCCGCACTGAATGCAGCAAAGAAAGCACTGGACAGTCATTCCCCGTCCCGTGAGTTCATCCACCTGGGCGAGAACATGGGCGAGGGCCTGGCAATCGGTGTGAAGAACAGTATTGTCCCAGCTTCTCAGGCAACTTCCGGCATGATCGACGAGGTCATCGCGGTCAGCTCCAAGGGCATTGACGCTTTTAAGGAGTGGGCCGAAGAGAAGAAGTATTATGGCGAGCTCAGTTTGAAAGACGAGCTGGCCGGGTACGAAAATCTTCAGAAGATGTACAAGGCTGGGAGCGAGGAACGCAAGCAGATCGACCGTGAGGTCTACAGACTTCAAAATGAACTTGTAGCGGCTACCTATCAGGCCTCCATGGACTGGATTGAGGAAGAGAAATACTACAACCGGCTCAGTCTGGAAGAGGAACTTGCCGCTTATGAGCGTGTCCAGGCCAGATATTTGGAGGGCAGCGAGGAGCGTAAGAAAGCCGACCGTGAGGTATATCGCCTGCGGAATGAGCTGATGGATGCCTCTTATCAGCATTCCATGGACTGGATTGAGGAAGAGAAATACTACAACCGAATGAGCCTTTCTGACGAACTGGCCGCCTATAAGCGGGTCCAGAGCCGGTATGCCAAAGGTACAGACGAGCGCAAGAAGATGGACCGCGAGGTCTACCGGCTGGAGAAAGAGATCAGCGACGCCCAGAAGCAGTATGCCGAAGATGTTCAGCGTGTTCAGAGTGAGGCCAATCAGAAGCGGCTTGACCTGGAGCAGGAGTATGCCGATAAGGTAAAATCTATCAACGACAAACTTGCGCAGGACATTCAGTCGCTGAACGACCAGTATGAAAATGCTTTGAAATCCCGCGAGAACAGCCTTTACCAATCCTATGGACTCTTTGACGAGGTCAAGAAACGGGAGGAAGTCAGCGGGGAAACACTGATGAAGAACCTTGAGGGTCAGGTCAAGGAGTTTGGCGAATGGCAGGATATTTTGGACAGCCTGTCCGCCAGAGGCCTTGACTCCGACCTGATTGGGGAGCTTCAGCAGATGGGCCCGGACGCTATCTCGCAGATCAAGGCGCTGAACTCCATGAGCGACTCCGAACTGGAAAAGTATGCGGCTCTCTGGTCTGTCAAGCACGCCCAGGCTCGGGAGCAGGCTGTCGGCGAGTTGGAGGGGCTCCGTATCGAGACCCAGAACAACATCGCGCAGCTCAGGGTCGAGGCCGACCGGGAGCTTGAAGAGTATCGCTCTGTCTGGCAGTCGAAGATGGCGCAGGTCACGGCCGACGCGGATGCGGAGCTTGAACGGCTTCGCAAGGAGTTTGGCGAAAAGGTCGGTCTTATCAAGACCAATACCGAGGATGACCTGAAAGAGATGTCCGAGACGGCGCAAAAGATCCTTCGGGAAGCCGGATGGGACGAGACCGGCAAGCAGATCGTGACCGGGCTGACCGATGGCGTTCAGTCTGAGCGTTCCAGCTTCATCGACGAGCTGACCAACATGGCGCTCGCCGGTGTGGAAGCCGTGAAGACAACGCTGGACATCAACTCGCCCTCTCGGGTATTCCGTGAGTTGGGCAACTTCACAGGGCTTGGTTTCGTGAATGGTTTGCACAGCTATGTGGAGAAATCCTATGACATTGGTGCGGATATGGCGGAGTCGACAAAGTCCGGCTTATCCAACGTGCTCCAGACAGTCGCCGATATTGTGAACGGCGGCGTCGAGATGGAACCGACCATTCGCCCGGTGCTGGACCTGTCCAATGTGGCGAGCGGTGTTGACACCCTTGACAGCTTGTTCTATTCCCGGCGGGCCATCGGTCTTGCCGGTCAGGCGAGCGTCGCGTTCAGCTCACCCCGTGATAAGAGCCAGGCGGCCTTTACCGTGAACAACAGCGATGTTGTGGCGGAGCTCAAGTCCCTCAGGGGAGAGATGGCCGCTATGGCGGAGAAGATGGAACGGATGCGGGTCGTGCTGGATACCGGAACTCTGGTGGGCGAAATGGTTGGCCCTATGGATACTGCTCTCGGGCAGAGAGCTACTTATAAGGGAAGGGGGAATTAGTTTGTACCATTCTATCACATTTGGCGAGAAAAACACATGGGATGACTGGCGGCTGGTCCCCTCTTCCCGACCTCTGTTCAACCCTCCGCCCCAAAAGGTAAAGACACTGGACATTCCCGGTGGGGACGGCGTTATTGATTTGTCGCAAGCCCTCACCGGGTATCCGGTGTATCAGAACCGGACGGGCTCCATTGAGTTCATCGTCATGAACGACTTTAAGCCCTGGCACATGGCTTACTCCGACATCATGGACTATCTGCATGGGCAGACCCTGCGGGCGGTTCTAGAGGACGACCCGGAGTATTTCTACGAGGGCCGCTTTGCCGTAAACGCCTGGAAGTCGGAAAAGGACTGGTCCCGCATTGTTATCAATTACGATGTCGGCCCCTACAAATGGTCGGTGCTGTCGTCTGTTGACGATTGGCTGTGGGACCCGTTCAACTTTCAAAATGGCGTTATCCGCGCCATGCTGTTCAAGAACATCGCCGTTTCCACAACGGCAAAGGTCCAGCATCTGGACGCGGCGCTCTTTGGCCGGGCCCCCATCTGTCCTCATTTCGTTGTGAGGTCTTCGGCTGGACGGGGCGTCCATGTCCGGTTTGTAAATCCGAAGCTGGAGCTGGACATCACCAAGTTGCTGCACGATGGAACTGTGCAGATCCCGGAGTTTGTGTTCTTCGGGGATTTGGGAGCGGACATCTATTTCTGGTGCGACACCGGAACGGCAATGGTTTCTGTTGACTTTAGAGTAGGGAGGTTGTGACAGCGATGTATTCGATTTACGCAGACGGCGCTTGTATTTACAGTGATGTCTTTGCGGTTGACAGCATGAAAGTCATCAATCCCAAACTGACTCTGGAGGACAACGGGGCCGGCTCCCTGGTGGTGACGCTTCCACCCCATAACGCTGGCTATGCCTCTATTGTCCGAATGGTCACGGATATTTCTGTCCAAAAAGACGGCGAGGAGATCTGGGCCGGACGTGTGCTGTCGGAAAGCGAGGATTTTTACCGCAATCGTATCCTCTACTGTGAGGGTGAGCTGGCGTACTTCAACGACAGTACCCAGCCTCCGGCGGAATATTCGGGTATGAGCGTCCGCGGGTATCTGGAGCGGCTTATCGCCGTCCATAACTCTAAGGTCGCTGCAAACCGACGTTTCACCCTGGGAGCGGTGACGGTCGTTGACAAAAACTTTCCCACCTACTACACCAACCACGATAAGACCATGGCCGTCTTCAACGCCATGGTAGAGCAGTATGGTGGTCATCTCAGAGTCCGCAAGGTAGATGGTGTTCGCTATCTGGACTATCTGGCCGAGTATCCCGATACTTGCAGCCAGGTCATCCAGTTCGGCTCCAACATCATCGACTTTACCAAGCAGTGGGACTCCACGGAGTTCGCAACGGTCATCGTTCCTCTGGGCAATCGTCTGGAGGACAGTCCCATTGAGGCGCTGGACGCATATCTGACGGTGGAGAGCGTGAACCACGGCAGTATGTATGTTCAGTCCAACGAGGCTGTCGCCGTCTATGGGTGGATCGAGAAAGCGGTCACCTGGGATGACGTATCTGACCCGGCGGTTCTGCTGGAGAAGGCAAAAGCCTATCTGAGCGACATCCAGTTTGACAACATGGAGCTGGAACTGAGCGCCCTTGACCTGCATTACCTGGATGTCGATGTCGAGGCGGTAAAGCTCCTGGATGAGATTCGGGTCATTTCCCGCCCCCACGGTCTGGACAGGATGTTCCCCGTGACTAAGCTGGAGATCCCTCTGGACAGTCCGGAGCAGACCCAATTCAAGCTGGGGACTACGGTAAAGACCAGCCTCACCAGTGTGAATAACCAAATCAGCGCGGCGATCCTGAAGAAGATCGACGACCTGCCCAAGGCCCACTCCATCCTCAAAGAGGCTAAGGAGAACGCCACTCAGATCATGAACATGGCCACCACCGGCTATATCACCATCACCAAGGACGATTACGGCTCGGAAACGCTTTATATTTCCAATGTCCGGGACTATACCAAGGCGGACAAGCTGTGGAAATGGAACATGAACGGCCTGGGATATTCCAATGACGGCGGCAAGACCTTTGGGCTGGCCATTACCATGGACGGCTCCATCGTGGCTGACTACATCACCACCGGTGTGCTGAACGCCGATGTGATTCGGGCGGGGACGCTGAAAGACTACGGCGGAAACTTCATCCTGGACTTTGAAACCGGAAAGCTGACCATGAAAAGGGGCTCCATCAACATCGGAAACGGCAACTTTACCGTGGATGAGGAGGGCAATCTGTACGCTCGGCGGGGAACTTTTGCTGGCACGCTCTCCGGAGCCAAGGGGACCTTTGGCGGTCAACTTGTGGCAGCCAGTGGAGACTTCAAGGGTGTGGTGCAGGCATCTGATTTTCTGGACCGTTATGGTAGAAGTATGATGTCGGGGGATAAGTTCGCTTCTGACTATTTGGACCTGTATGGGCTGACCATCCGGAACAAGAATACCGGGGCCACCACGTTTGCTGTGAGTTCTACTGGTGTCATCACCATCAATGGCAACATCACTATGGGAGCAGGGAGCACCATCAACTGGGCGGCGGTTAGTAATCAAAATCTGGCTTATAACCCGGCATATTCCCTGGCAGATACGGCGAATACCCGAGCGAACAGGGCACTTTCTGACGCCTCCGATGCCTATGATATGGCTGATGCAGCATTCGCCAGAGCAAACCAAGCGTATCGTATGGCGGATTCTATCGAAATGCCAAGTTATATCCGCTCTACCTACATTGACTCAACGACAATTCGTTCTCCAGTCATCGAGGGCGGAGAGTTTTATGGCGGAGAGTTCAATGTTATTGCCGGAGGAAATTCTGGAAGTTTCAATCTGTATGGCCCTTATGGAAGCAGTCGCTTCCATATGTTTAGCATCAGCTATTATGACGCGGGCGTATGGGGGCCGTATATCTATGTTTCCAGCCCTTGCGGTGGGACTATCTGCTTTGATGGTAATGTTGAGTTTACCGGAAACGTTGAGTTCGCCAGCGCTCATGTTCACGGCCTTAGCTCGGATTAGGAGGATAACGTATGAAGAAAAAACTGAAAAACGCTGAGATGGCTGCGATGTTGAACCAACTCCGGCCTGTTCTCGTACATCGGGATAAGATTGGGTATTTCGCCGCCCGAAATTTCCGCGTCCTCTCCGAATGTCTCACCGAGTATGATGCGTTTCGCAACAGCCTCATTGAGAAGTATGGCGAGGAGACTAAGGACGATAAAGGCCGGCCCATTATCGGCGTCAAGGTCGATTCCCCCAATTTCCAAAAGTTCTGCGACGAACTGGCTCCGTTCAACGAGATGGAGCACGAGGTCGAGCTGATGATCGCCAAGTACACTGACGCCATCGGCTGTCTCAGCGGAGAGGAGATCTTGGGGCTCGATTGGATGCTGGAAGATTAGGGGTGATTTCGTTGGCCAACATCAGTACATTTCTGCAAAAAATCATGGAGGCTGTGTACGGCGAGGAAGTGCGCGGTTCTATTCACGATGCGCTGGCGGCCATGAACGTGGAGTCATCCGAGGCAATGCGATTTGCCGCGACGGCCAAAGACTCTGCGGCCGCATCCGCTTTGGATGCCAAGGCCTCTGCCGCAACAGCGGAACAAAAGGCGACTGAAATCGTTGCTTCGGCTCAGGCGGCCAAGACCTCGGAGAACAATGCGAAAACCTCCGAGACGAACGCCGCTACTAAGGCTGCCGAAGCCGCCACAGCCGCCGCCGGAGCCAAGGCGTCGGAGACTGCTGCCGGCAACTCGGAGGCCATCGCCACGCAAAAGGCTCAGGAGGCCGCCGATTCTCAGAGCGCCGCCGCTCAGAGCGAGGCCGAGGCCAAGGCCGCTGAGGACCGGATCAAGGCCATCCGAACGGATGTGGAGACGCTGGGCGCCCAGGCGACGGCGGACAAAAATGCCGCGGAGGCCGCTAAAGAAGCCGCCGAGGCCGCCGCCGATGATGCCACTATTGCTGAGACGAATGCCAAGCTCTCAGAAAATACCGCTCTTGTGGCTCAGGCCGCCGCCGAGGTCGCCAAGGACGATGCGGAAGCGGCAAAACTGGCTGCACAGAACGCCAAGACTGCCGCAGAGACGGCCAAGGACGATGCGGAGGACGCCAAGGGTAAAGCAAAAGCATCTGAAGATGCTGCCGCCGCAAGCGCGCTCTCCGCCCAGCAGTACAGCGGCAAGCCTCCGAAGCCCCAGGCTGGGACTTGGTGGATCTGGGATGCCGACCAGCAAAAGTATCTGGACAGTGGTATTGCCTGCGACCTGGTGGGCCCCACCGGCAACGGCATCAAGGACATCAAACTCACCAAGGGCGACCATACTCCCGGCACCACGGATATTTACACCGTGACTATGACAGACGGGACGACCACTACCATTTCTGTCTACAATGGCCGGAACGGTACGGGTACGGGCGACGTTTTGGGCATCGCCTTTGACCTGGTCCTCCCGGCTTCCGGATGGGTCAACGGGGAGCTGACCGTCGCTGACAGCCGTCTTTTGGCTCTGGCGACCCACAAGTATCTTGTCGACGCGGACGAAGCCAGCCGTGAGGAGTATCTGGAGTGCAATGTGCAGGCCAGGAACATCACCACGACTGGCTTTATCACGTTCAAAAACAACACCGACCCGACGATGGACTTGACGGTGAATGTCATTCGTCTGGAACTGTCGGTAAACGGTTCGTGAGGAGGTGCGAGGTTTGAAAATCGAGATCAAGGGTCCGTTTACCAGATTGGTAGGAGACGCCAGCCTGGTGCAGAACTCCAAGACACCCTACACCGTGGAATTTACATTTGACGGGGTCTGGGATGGTTTTGCCAAGACCGCTTTGTTCGAGGCGGGCGGGGCCAGCATTGCCGTTGTCCTCACCGACGACTGCTGTACCATTCCCGCTGACTGCCTGAAACGGGCCGGAGTCCGGCTCCAGGTCGCTGTAGTCGGCACAAAGGGCGACCAGCGCATCTCTACGGGATGGTGCGTGACCGGTATGATCCTGCACAAGGCCAGCCTTGGCCTGGGACATGGCGGCGGAGGCTCTGTTCTGCCGGATGATGCCTATGAGCAGATCATGGCTGTTATCGGCGACCTCGGCGCCGCCGGGTTCGAGGGAAAGACCCTGTCTGAGGTCATCATCGAACTCCGAAACAACATTGCCGGAACGGCGACGGATAAGGAGGTCGAGGACATGCTGGACGACACTTTTGGCTCTGCTCCGATCTTGCCGGATAACCCCGGCGGAGAGGAAATCCCCAACAACACCGCCACTGACAAAGAAGTGGCGGATATTCTCGATGAGGTTTTCGGCAAATAGCCGCAACCAAATAATTTCAAGGAGGACTTGTATATGTCTAAGCACACTACCATTGACCAGCTCAAAATGCTGGCCCAGCGCACCAAGACCGAGCTGGCCGCTCTGGACGGGAAGATCGCCGACTACGGCCTGACCAAGCAGGAGACTGCCGAGGACGGCTATCTGGCCACCTATCAGCTCACCAAAGATGGCGCCCCCACCGGCGACAAGATCAACATCCCTAAGGACCTGCTGGTGAAGTCCGCCTCCGTCAAGGAGGTCACCGAGGCCGATCAGCCCTACGAGGGTGCTGCGGTCGGCGACAAGTACATCGACTTCGTCATCAACAGTGTTGAGGGCGACGCCAATGAGAGCCATGTCTATCTGGCTGTGAAGGACCTGGGCGGGAGTGTCACTGTGGAGACCGCTACCGACGCTGAGGTGGAGGCTATGCTGACCGAGGTCTTCGGTCCGGCCACCGAGCCCGATCCTGAGGAGCCCGTTGGACCCTAAGCATACTCTGAGCGGGGGATGGGATACGCCTGTCCCCCGTTCGTCTTTTGAAAGGACGGAAACGTATGGCAGAGAAACTGACCACGATTGACCAGCTTAAAAAGCTGGCGCTCAGGACCAAGGCTGATTCCGCTGCCCGTGTCTCCGAGTTGGCGGAGATGATCGCCGCCGGTCTGGAAGATGCGCAGATCGGCTTTACTGTCACTCTGCCGGCCGCCAACTGGAGCGGCAGAGCTCAGACGGTTCAGCATGAGTCTTTCCTGGCAGACAGCAATTACTGGTATCTTGTCTGCGGCGACGCCGACTGCTTCATCGAGTGCGGAGACACCGGCATCCGAGCGGACAACATCACAACCAACGGTGAGGCCACGTTCCACTGCGAGATCACGCCGGAGAACGACCTGACCGTGAATATTCTTCGACTGGAGGTCGTCGAGAAATGAGTAACCCCAATGAAGTCGGAAAGGTGTTCAACCTGACCGGCAGCGGCGGAGGCAGCGGTTCCATCAAGCTGGAGAGCCTGGCTGTTACCAAGCCGCCCAAGAAAACGATCTATAAGTCCGGGGAGAGCTTCGACCCCACCGGAATGGTGGTGGAGGCGAGCTACGGCTTCGGCCTGACCTCGGAAGTGACCGGATATACCGTGACCCCCTCGGTCCTGACAGACGGCGTCACCGAGGTCACCATCACCTATACGGAGGGCCGGGCCACCAAGACGGCCAGCACTCCCGTCACCGTGGAAAAGGTCCTGGTCTCCATCGAGGTCACTACCCAGCCCACTAAAACCGTCTATCAGTACCTGGAGGGCTTCGACCCGGCCGGCATGGTCGTTACCGCCCATTTTTCGGACGGCTCCACGGCTCCCGCCACCGGATACACCCACTCCAGCGCCGCATTCTCCACTCTGGGTCAGCAGGCCGTCAGCTTGGACTACACCTACGAGGGCGTGACCAAGACCACCAGCCTGAATGTGACGGTGAAGGCCATTGAGGTACCCGTTCCCACGCAGAAGGACGCCCCCGCCTATGACGGCGGCTCCAAGTCCCCCGCCTGGAACGGGTATGACTCCGTCAAAATGGCCGTAGCCGGGACTACCGATGGCATCAACGCCGGCACCTACACCGCCAAGTTTACGTTGGTCTACGGATATTTGTTCCCCAACGGCACCAGCGAAGCCACGGTGGACTGGATCATCAGCCGGGCAGTCATTCCGGCGCTGCCCACCCAGAGCAACGTTCTGGCGGCCGACGGCACGCCCAAATCGCCCACCTGGGACGGCTACATCGTGGGTCAGCTCACTTTGGGCGGCGACCGGTTCGGCACTGAGGCCGGAGACTACACCGCCGAGTTCACCCCCACGGACAACTATCAGTGGTGGGACGGCACCACCGGAATGAAGACGGCCACCTGGACCATCACCAGCGTCATCGTGCCCATCCCGACGCAGAAGAATATCCCCACTTACACCGGGGCGGCCCAGACGCCGCAGTGGGACAACTTCGACACCGACAACTGCACCGTCCAGGTGACGCCGGCTACGGACGCCGGGGAGCACTCTGCGGTATTCAGTCTGGTGCAGGGCATGTGGTCGGACGGCACCACCGCTAACAAGACGGTGAAATGGGTCATCAACCGGGCCACCATCGCCAAGGTCCCCGCCCAGAGCGGGATGCCTAAGTATGACGGTAACCCCAAAACCCCGACCTGGGACACCAACTACGACAGCGCTAAGATGACGCTGAGCGTGGAGTCTCAAATCAATGCTGGGACGGGATACACCGCTTCGTTCACGCCCACTGCCAACTACCAGTGGTCGGACGGGACGGTTGGGGCCAAGGTGGTCTCCTGGGGCATCGCCAAGGGTGACAACGCCATCACGGTGAGCCCCGCGTCGCTGACGCTGAACATGACCACCAAAAGCACCAAGTTCACCGTGGGCCGCAAGGGCAACGGTGCTATCACCGCCACCTCCAGCGATACCAAGGTCGCTACCATCGGCTCTGTCAATCAGAACACCGGCGAGGTGGTGGTCAACAGCGTGAACGACACCAGCGGTACCGCCACCATCACGGTCAAGGTGGCCGAAGGCGACAACTATCTGGCCCCTGCCAACAAGACCGTTTCGGTGAAGGCGAGCTTCCGGGAGTATCTGTATGGCTTCGACATCAACCTGAACGACAGCAATCCGGCCACCCGGGTCAGCTATCCCAGTGACGTGGAGAACTCCGGCTTTGCCAAGGCCGTGATGAACTTCGGCGGCGCGTTCAGCTATGGCGGATGGCCCAGCACCCCCGGCTCCAAGTTCATGCCCCGCCCCTGTATGCTGAAGTATGACGGGACGGTGGCCTACTACCTCAACCCTAACGACCTGACCAAGAAGGCGGACGGCTCCGCTTCGGACGTGGCCAACATCAACTTCGGCGGTAACGCCATGATGGAGTGGCCCAAGATCTATGTCAAGCGGTGGGAGAGCGGCGGCGTGTACCACTTCCGGTGTTCGGACGTGAAAGTAGACGCTGACTACGAGTGCTGGAGCAACTACGACAAGAACAACAAGGAGATCCCGCACTTCTACACGTCTATCTTCTTCGGTTCCAAGGACAGCTCCAACCGGCTGCGCTCCATCAGTGGTCAGGCCAACATGGTTTCGCAGACGGCGCAGACCGAGGTGACCTACGCCAAGGCCAACGGCGCTGATATTTGGTACACCGAGGTGCTGGCGGACCGTATGCTCATCAATGACCTGCTGACCATGATGTTCAAGAGCACCGACCTCCAGGCCACGGCCGGATACGGTGTTTGCAGCGCGAGCGCCGCCATTGCCCCGGGGACGATGAACACCAAGGGCATGTTCTGGGGCTCCAATGATAAGACGTCCGGCGTCAAGGTCTTTGGCATGGAGCACTGGTGGGGGAACATTTTCCGCCGTATTGCCGGATGGAGTATCTCGGCCGGCGTTCAGAAGGTGAAGATCACCAGAGGCACCAAGGACGGCACGACCGCCGCTGACTACAACTTTGACGGCAATGGGTACAAGACCATCTCGGGAGTGACCCTGACCAAGAGCGGGTACATCAGCAAGATGAAGACCGAGCCCTTTGGCCGGTTCCCGATGGCTACGGATGGTTCTTCCACGACCAACGAGGCTGACTATGTGTGGGCGGACAGTGGTTCCGGCTATTACGCCTTTGTCGGCGGTGGCTGGGGCGATGGCCTGTATTGCGGTCCGTTCTACGCGGTTCTTTATTATTCGCCGTCCAATACGTACGCCAGCTTCGGCGCGGCCCTCTCTTGTAAACCACTTGCGGCGGCGTAGCCGCCTAAAGGAGAGGTCTGGAGAACCTTGGGTCTCCGGGAGAACGAAATTCAAAATGGAGCAGACAGCTCCATAGGAAACGCATTGGGGAGGGTTGAAAGATACCTCCCCCCCCCTTAAAAATTCTTAGGGGTATGTACCGCGCCTCGCGCCTATGTCGGCGGTAACTGGAACAATGACCTGAATTGCGGTCCGTTCTACGCGAATCTTTATAATTCGCCGTCCAATACGAACACCAACATCGGCGCGGCCCTTTCTTACCTGAGCAAACCCTGATTTCTATAATGCGGTACATATCGCTGCTGAACGCAGTAAGGGGAGGAGCTTTGCCGGCTTCTCCCTTTCCTCACCGCTTGGTGAAAATTAACTCGGTGCAAGCACCCGTTAGTATCTGAAAGAGGCGAACGCGGGTGAGAGGATAAGAGAGTAATGAAATCCTACAAACACTTGTTTGACATCTGCATATCGGAAGAAAACCGCCGCAGGGCCATTCAAAAGGCCAAACGCACAAAGCGGATCAGGAAGATGATACGAAAACGCCATCTGTCCGATGAGGCAATGCTGGCACTGTCCTATGACTGGATTATCAACTATGAGAACGCGGAGCACACGCCAATCGTCATTCAAGACGGTATCCGGCACAAGGAGCGGGTCATCATCGTCCCGACGCTTGAAGAACTGATCGTTCAGCACTGCGTTGTCATGGCTTTGGGTGAGATGTTCTGGCGCGGACTGTATCGTCACAGCTATGCGAGCATCCCAGGACGCGGCGCCCATAAGGCCAAGAAAGTCATGGAGAAGTGGATCGACACCGACCCAAGGAACGTGAAGTATGTTCTGAAAATGGACATCCGCCACTTCTTTGACAGTATCCAGCACGATGTTTTGAAAGCCATGCTCCGCAAACGGATTCACGATGACCGGATGCTGGAGCTGCTGTTCAAGATCATCGACGTGACGGACATCGGCCTCCCTTTGGGCTTCTATACCTCGCAATGGCTCTCCAACTGGTTCTTGCAGGGGCTGGACCATTTCATCAAGGAACAGCTTCATGCGGTCTACTATGTCCGATATATGGACGACATGGTCATCTTCGGGTCAAACAAGAAAGTTCTGCACCAAATCAGGCAGGCCATCTCTGAGTACCTTGAGGCCAATCTTGGCCTGGAGCTGAAAGGGGATTGGCAAGTGTTTCGTTTCTCCTACACCGTCAATGGTGAAGACCGAGGGCGGCCTCTGGACTTCATGGGCTTCCAGTTTTATCGGAACCGGACGGTGCTTCGCAAGTCCATCATGCTGAAAGCAACCCGGAAAGCCCGCAGGATTCACAAGAAACCCTATCAGGGGCGCAAGCCTACCGTCCACGACTACCGCCAGATGATGTCGTATCTGGGATGGATCGACTGTACCGACACCTACCGGATGTATCTGAAGCACATCAAGCCGAGGATCAGTTTCCAGCGGATGAAGCGGTACATCTCCCGTTATGACCGGCATGACGACCGCCGCGTGTACGAGCAGCTTGTGCAGTTATATTTGCCGAGAGGAGGAAAGCGCCGTGGAACCCGTTTATATCACCGCAGAAAGTACCGTCCGCCCCAAGGAAATCGAGGTGGGCGTGACCACTGTATACCTGCGCCGCAACATTGTTGAGACGCAGCGCACCGACCCCATGGATGAGGGCCGCGAGCCCACCCCCGTGTTCGTCTATGAGGAAGCCCAGCTCACTAAGGATGAAGCCCTACTGGTTCTCGCCGAGGGCCAGGAGAACCACTCCAAAGAACTGGCGGATGCCGACGGCATCAACATCGACCACGAGTACCGGCTGACCCTGCTGGAGCTGGGCCTGTCCGAGACTGATATTTGAGGAAAGGAGATGTAGAGCATGTTGTATCGTACTCTGAAGCGCATGATTGAGCGCGGCCAGACTGACGGCATCGAGAGCAAGCTGGATATTTTCTACGCTGCCGGCAAGATTTCCGAGGCCGAGTATTCCGAGCTGATCGGGATGTTGAGCACCCAGCGGTAACTCTACACAATGCTTAAAAACAGTAGGAGGTGACAGGTATGGACGGAGATTATATCTCTCGCCATGAGCATGAGGAGTTCCGCCGTAGCATGGAGGCTGAGAATCAACGTCTGGAGGATGAAAACATCCGCCAGAATCACCGGTTGAACGCGCTGGAGGAGACCGTCAAGCAGGTTGCCGCTATCAGTACATCCGTGGAAAAACTGGCTCTGAACATGGAAAACATGCTGAAGGAGCAGGTCAACCAAGGAAAACGTCTGGAGACGTTGGAGGGCCAGGACGGAGAGAACTGGCGTAAGGCTGTTTGGTGCGTTATCAGCGCCATTATCGGCATCGCCGTCGGAATGATTTTCCGGCTCCCTGTTTCGTGATGGAGGGTGACGTATGCTGAACATCAAAGCAAAGGAAGCCCCGCCCATTGTGGAGCAGCCTGCTGATATTTCTGAGGACTGGCCGGAGGACGTCGTTGAAGAACCAACCCTCGACCTCTCTGAACCGAGCAAAAAGAAAGCGACCACTATGAAAATTATCGTGTGGGTCTGCCTGCTTAACGGTATTGCCTGGGTGTGGTGCAGCTACATCCTCGCATGGATGGGCAAGGAGCAGATTGCCGAGAGTTTATCTCAGGTGGCGCTTACCGAGATCATCGGCGTGGTGCTGGTGTACGCCATCAAGTCTGCCGTCGAGAACCTGAGCAAGAACAATTCATGGCCGGATAAACATGGCTCTGCTCCGCCTGATGGGGTCGGATAACATAAGGAGGAATCAAAAATGGAAAGTGTTCTGAACTGGTCCATGGTCATCAGCGTCATCGGTGTGCTGGTGGTGGTGACCAACATCGTCGTCCAGGTGCTGAAGAAGGTCACCTGGGACAAGCTGCCGACCAACATTCTGGCGGTCGCCGTCTCGATGGTACTCACGCTGGTGGCGTTCTTCGCCTACTGTCAGATCAAGGCTATCGCGGTGGTATGGTATATGGTGGCCGCCGCGGTCGTGCTGGGTTTTATGGTGTCGTATGCAGCCATGTTCGGTTATGACAAGCTCATGGAGGCTATCGGCAAGGCCGGCAAACAGTAATTGAGAGCGGAAAAAGGTGTAGGAGAGTCGTTTACTTCTTGACTACTCCTACACCTTGACCGTTTGAGCCTTGGAATTGCGGGACTTTGTGCTTCTATAATAAAAACATTATTTTAACCCCCGATCATATCAAATCACTTATGGTAAAATTGGCACGACTAACTGTGGATGATGTTGTTCTTGATACCTGCACTGGGTCAGGCGGCTTTCTTATGGAAAGCATGGAATGTATGATAGCGCAAGCAAAAGGCAACGAGGTTAAAATAGCCAGTATACGAGAGAATCAGTTAATAGGTTTTGAGATTGATAGCGTCTTGTTTGCATTAGCTTGTTCTAATATGTTCCTACATGGTGATGGTCGTACCAACCTAATTTTTAGAAGCAGTTTATTGCATGATGGACATGATAATGTTGTAAACAGTGACGATGAAGAACTTTTGACATTTGTTCAGAATTGCAAACCCACCAAAGTCATCATTAATCCTCCCTATGAAAATAATAAGCCAATCAAATTTACATTGCAGGCAATTGATTATCTTGAACCTAATGGGAAACTCATCATTATTATGCCAACCCCAACGTTGACACACAACCAAGGCGGGCTTACAGAGGAGTTACTTAAAAAGGCCAAACTAGATTTCGTGATTCGTATGCCGGAAAAACTATTTTCGGAACAAAGACGGACAGTAAACACATCTGTTTTGGATTTACTAAAACACCTCATCAGCAATCTGATAGTGTTTTATTCTATAATTTGTCAGATGATGGCTTTGTTTCCGTTCAACATAAGGGCAGGGTTGATAAGAAAAAAGGCTGGCCAAAAATGGAGTTGGAAATTGCAGAAACTATTTTTTCCTCTAACGAAATAGAGGGGATATGCCAAAAAAGAAAAATATATAAAAACGGTATCTTAAATTGTGCAGGGGTGCGGGAACAAAAAAATGGAAATTATGATATGGTACAAGTTAGAGCTTTATTCGATTATGTTCCTGGTTCTATTGCCAGCGAAAGTAATAACGATGACGGAGAATATAATTTTGTGACAGCTTCTTCTGACTGGAAAAAACACGATGAATTCTCACATGACTGTGAGGCTTTGGTTGTTGCTGTTGCTGCATCTGGAAGTTTAGGACGCACCCACTATATCAAAGGAAAATTTACTGCAAGTAATCTATGCTTAGTGCTAACCCCGAAAAGTAAGCCTAAATATAAAATTGATTTGAGATTCTATAAATATTACTTTGACAGTATTAGAGAACAACTTCGCGCTGATTTAGCAGACGGCACCTCTAAACTTACAATAGATTCAGAGGACTTAATGGATTACTACATTGAGTACATTCCCTACAAACAACAACTGGATTTTTACATAAAGAATATCGAGCCTTTTGAGGAATTGAAGGCCCAAGCAATTTCGGCCGAAACCAATTTGCAGAACAGAATTCTCAATTTGCTTCAAAAGTAATTGCACGCGAATATTTCTTGAGTTAAAATTTGCACCATAGTTTCTGATATGGTATATTTATTATAGGTTAATTTATGTTTTTGTTGTACGAATCCACATTAATAGGTGGGTTTTATTTATCAAAACTGTACCAGAATCCATACCAGAATGAGTCCGAAAAACAGTAAGACAGGATGGCGCTCAATAAGAGTGCCATCCTGCCAAAACCGTTGAAATTACTGCATTTTTTCACATTGAATATTGCTGTGTTTTTCGCCCTGGGTCTATGGCATTCAAGAGGTCAGCGGTTCGATCCCGCTTATCTCCACCAAAGCAAGATAATCCGAACCTAACGCCGGCAGGTGTGAGGTTCGGGTTTATCTTTTATTTGGACAAAACGGCATAAGGGAACGGCGGCGGAAATGGCGTCCTTTGTATATACTGGTTTTCGCCAGAGGATAAGGGAAGCTTAACCTAAACCAGCTCCCACTGGAAATCCTCCAGCTTCAGGCGGCTGTCCAGGGTGGTCCCCTCGGGCAGCAGGAACATGGTGACGGAGTGCTCGCCGCCCTCGTCGGTCACCAGGTCGGCGTAATCGCCGTTGATGGAGCGGACGGTATAAAAGATGGCGTCCAAACAGGTTTCCTCCTTTTTGCGCCTAGTCCAGGCGCTTGACATAAGCGCCGTTTTCTTTGACAAAGCCCATTCTGGTCAGATAAGCGGTATGGGCCTGGGACATCTCCTCCTCAAAGACCAGGGTATGGATCCCCTTCCCCGGGAGCTTTCCATACAAGTAGGCCCCGATAGAGCAGTCGCGGTAAGTAGGCGTGGAGTAGTCCAGGGTTACTTTCAGCGTCCCCTGTCCGCTGTCTGTCCCCAGCAGCAGACCGGCCGGGTCGCCGCCGCAGAAGACCACATAGGCCCGGTCCCCCTCTCCTGCTCCGGTAAAGCCCGGGAAGTAGGTCAGGATATCCTCCCGATAGTGGTCCAGCAGGTAGCCCAGCAGGCAGTCCCCGGTCGCCGCCTCCGTCAGATCATAGGCCCGGTCTTTTTGGTTCAGCCGCACCAGGTTGTAGACGTTGATCCCCACCAGGCAGGCGTTCATCAGTGCCGTGGGATAGGAGTGGATCATCAGGGCATAGGCCGCGAAAATCCCGCTGCCTATGGTGTTGATGACCCGCAGCTTGACCACGGACGACATCAGCATGGACACGACCACCAGGATAGAGCCCAGGTATCCGATCATTTCTACCATCGTTTCCGCCTCCCTTGCCCTGATTATAACCCCTTCCTGAAAAATGCGCAACCGGAAAAGAAAAGTCCGGTTTATAG
>OFFQ01000869.1_pt1 | contig 20242 bp, 21 predicted proteins | sample 1521411 | NCBI WGS metagenome assembly OFFQ01 (sample SAMEA3504110, study PRJEB24116) | mouse gut metagenome | biome: mouse gut; feature: mouse-associated habitat; material: faeces | place: Denmark | collected 2011 | reverse complement strand
TTGAAATACCGTGGCTGCTCCGTAAGCCTCGGTATAATAGAAGTTTCGGTATAACCAAGTAGCGCACCCCCGTAAAATCCCCTCCCGTTACATCTTCGCCCCCAGCCTTGTGAGCGGCGGTATGTTGAGAGAAACGAGGAATTGGTTCACAGCTTCAATCTTGCACGAATACATCTCACATAGGACCATGCAGTATGTATTGTGGCGCATAGTGTTCTTCATCACAAGTCCCGCTTTCCGCAACAGTTCCATGCTGATGATCGGCGGGAGTGTCAGGCCGACCGATAACGCCACGATGTGTTCCCTCGTCACACCATAGTCTGGGTCGTTGCTCAGACGGATGATGGTGCGGGTCGAGATCAGCGAGGTTTCCTCCAGATGCTCCACTGTCATCTTCTGATCCTTCATCAGGTAATGGAGGGCATCTGGAAATTCCATCGGGGCGATGGCCTTATTCGTGGCGGTTGCCCATTCTATCATTGACGGGAAAGCCGTAGTATTATCTTGACGGCTGGTATCTGAACATAGATTTGAAAAAACTGTCATGTCGGTGTTCTCCATATTCTGGACGGCATCTGTCCGATGCGCTTGTCCTGCTCCTTTATCTGAAAAAACTATAACGGACAGTTCTTCAGCTTCTTTCGAGGATAGTCCGGGAACACTCCAAGAAAAATCCTGCTTTTTGCCGAGAGAAAAGCCCCGGCCGCAATATGCGACCAGGGCTTCAAAGAAGCTCAATATTCGGATTGAATTTGTAACCGATGCTGTGAACGCTCCTAATATAGTCCGGCGTTTCGGGTGTGACTTTGAGCTTGTGCCGGAGGTTGCTGACATGATTGTTGATTGCCCTGTGGGAGTAGTAGTCAAGATTTTCGTGCCACACGAGGTCTATTATCATCTCATAGGTGAGTACGCGGCGAGGATTCATGATGAGTAAAGCGAAGATGTCGAACTCTTTCACTGTCAGCATGATTTCGGTTTCACGGACATATACAATCCTATTTTCCAGACAGAAATACAAATCTTCGGCTTGAACTTCTGTCAACTTGGCATCAGGATTGATGGCTGGAGTGTGGGTAGAAATACTGTGTAGGAAAATATCGGGATTGCCGCCTTGCGCTTGTGCGAGAACATACTGCATCAATTCCTGTTGCTGGCTGACATCTAACAGAGCAAGCAACTTCTCACCAATTTGTTTGCCGGATTCCGATATGTCAAGAACAGCTAACTTCCCAATTCAAACCACCTCCCTCCACATTTGACCCTTGTATACTGCATTATTGAAAAGGGAAAATCTGTATCCATTTCGGAATATTGGATGGGAATGTCAAAACGAAGTGTTGTGCAGCATCAAGCCCATCCAATATTCCCGAAAGAGTGTCGCCATCAGATATTGTTTTATGAATGCTCTAATTAGTCTGCTGTGCTTTTTCTTTCAGCTTTTGAAATGACAGGTCGCTGATTGCGTGTTCTATCTGGTGGGCGTCTTGCTCCGCTGTTTCCTGATCGACACCAGCGGCGATTAGCTGCTCCATGAAAAATTGGCGGCGTTCATAAATCTTTTCAGCGACTGTTCGTCCATTCTCGGTTAGACAAAGACAGCCGTTTTCATCTATGACCAGAAATCCGCCAGTCCGCAGGTTCTTTACCGCATGGCTGACACTTGGTTTTGAATATCCCATATATCCGGCAAGGTCAACCGATCTGATGCTCCCCCTTTTCTGGTGAAGTATCAAAATGGCCTCTAAATAGTCCTCCGAGGATTTACCTAATGTCAGGTTGGTTCACCCCCTTGTGGATATGCAGATGTTTCTACGGTTAAAGCACGATTGATTTTGATTGCAAAAATGAAGGTAACTGCGGTTGTCAGCAAGTCGGCTGCTGGCTGCACCCAAATTACCCCGGATAGTTGGAAAAGGCGGGGCAACACATAAATCAAGGGCAGGAAAAATATCCCTTGTCGGCTCAAACTCAACAGTCCACCCACCAGACTTTTTCCGATGGAGAGATAAAGACTTGCATATACCATCTGAAAACCAAAGGTGACAAACAGTATTGCGTTCAGCCGGAGGGCCTTGCCTGCCAGATTTACCATTTCTGCATCGGTTCCAAAAATGGATACAATTGGTTCCGCAAAGGCAAAGAGTACGATAGCCGCGATCATGCCGAATGTTGTAGACCAAATGAGGCAAAGGCGGATGGCCTTTTTCAGCCGGTCAAATTGCTTTGCGCCGTAGTTATATCCGGCAAACGGCTGGAAACCTTTCAAGAAGCCAAAGACGATGTAAGTCCCAACGGTCATAATACGGATTACAGCCCCCATCGCCGCCACAGCATAGTCCCCATAAGGCTTTGCCGCGCTGTTGGTAAGTCCCATAGACGCGCTGGCAAGAAGCTGGAACAGAAGCACAGGAATACCGATTTTCAAAATCTCGCCCAAAAGCTGGGGTGAAAGACGGATATTCCGCAGCGACAGCCGTAGAACACCTTGCTTTGTTGCTATGTACCCAATATAAAGGGCCATGTTGACGCCCAGCGAAATCACCGTGGCGATAGCCGCGCCCTCAATGCCCCAATCCAGGGCATAAATCATAATCGGGTCTAAAATGATGTTGATGATACTGCCGGTGAGCATAGAGATCATGGTGAACCGGGTAGCACCCTGCGCCGTCAGAAGGTTGTTCATTGTGACGGTAAACACATTGATGATGGAGCCAGTCACATAGATTTGGGCGTAGGCTCTCGCATAGGGCAAAATCGTGTCGGTCGCTCCCAGCGACATCAGCACAGGGTTGAGGAATACCATAATTCCTGCGATAATGACCGCTCCTACAAAAATGCTGGCAAAAAGAGCGGTGGAGGCGGTTCGATTGGCTTCTGCGTTATCTCCCTTTCCAAGTAACCGGGAGATATAGGACGATGCTCCGGCCCCAAACATCATCCCCAAGCCAATAACGATCTGTACGATGGGAAATACAACAGACACCGCCCCCATCTGGCTCATGCCCAGGCCGCTCACAAAATAGGCGTCGATGGCGTTGTAGAGTGCGGAGATCAGCATACCGATCATGGTCGGTATGCCTAACTTCATCAACGAGGCCGCTACCGGCTCGTCCCGCATGATGCTGATTCGGTTGTTGCTTTGCTGATTCATTTGTTGTCCTCCTGATTTTTGGATTTATTTCGACGGTGGGAACCATATCGCTCCCGCCGAAGAATACTTTTGATGATTGTACGGTATTGAGGATTTTCGCTCTCTAATTCCATTTCAATCTCCCGACAAATGACTTCCTCGCTTTTTTGCAGCTCAGCAGGATAGAGAAGATCAAGTGAAATTGTGGTATAGCAGCCGCTTTCAATCAGCCGGAAATGGTCTATGCTTACCTTGCCGCTGTACCTTTGCAGAACAAATTCGACTTTATCCCGCAAATATGCCGTCAACCCATCGTCATCTATGAGATAGTCCACTTGGATGAAACAGTCACAATGAAACTGCTGGTATAAGGCGCAGGATATTTCGTGAATTGCGTTGTAAAGCTGTTCGCTGTCTTTTCTGTACCCCTCAATTCGCAGGGAGATCACAAAATAGCCGAACCCATAATCATGCACCATCAGATTCCGTACTGCCGCAATTTCCGGGTATGCTTTGACAGTCCGCAGAACGTCGTCAATAATACTCTGGTCGGTTGCCTGGCCCATGACCCGCCCCAGCACTTCCCAAAGGCTTTTTGTCCCCGCAATCACAATAAAGGCAGATACCAATACGCCACAGTAGCCGTCAATCTGCCAGCCTGTCACATGGCTGATTACTGTTGAGAGCAAAACCGCTCCTGTAGCGGCGGCATCGCTGATACAGTCCGTGGCAGTTGCTTTCAGCGTTTCAGAATTTGTAACCTTTGCAAACTGATGGTTGTAAAAATACATATAGCCTTTTACCAAGATGGACAGCGCCAGGATGATTACGGTTGCTACGCTGAATAACGGCGTTTGAGGGTGGAGGATGGATTGGAGAGAAGTATGGATTAGCTGGCCTCCCATCAGCACCACGGCAAGGGATGCAAAAATCCCCATGATCCACTCAAAGCGTCCATGACCGAACGGGTGGGTACTTCCCCTGCCATACCTCGCGATCTGAAACCCTAAAAGCGTCATAAGTGAAATTCCTGCGTCTGACAGGTTGTTAAATCCGTCCGCAGATATGGCAACCGACCGACTGAAAAACCCGGTCATGATTTTTGCCGTACACAAGAGCAGATTCAGGATAATGCCTGCGATGCTGGACAGTGAGGCATACGCTTTTTTTACTGCGGTGTTGGATGTGTTCGGCTTTCCTTTGAAATACAGCTTGATTAGTTGAGCCATCATAGGCTGTTCCTCCTTTAATTTTGAACGATAGTTCATTATTGTTCAATAAAAAAAGGAACCGGTCTAAAGACCGATCCCCGACAAATACATTTTGGATAATTTGTGTAAAATCATAATCGCCCATTCCTTTCCCTTGTAGTGATACATGATCTGCATGAGGCCATCCACAAAATTGTTTGCAATAATGTGGATGAAAACTGCGTCTGCGGTGGTATCGTCCCGATGCTCCAGCAAGTGAGCTTCTATGTCTTTGACAAAACGCTCTTTCTCACATTCATACTTTGTGCCGCCGCTCTTGTCAATCAGGATGATAAATTCTTTTCGATGGTCAAATAAGTTTAGCAGACATTCCGTTTCAGCCTTGCTCAACCCATAGATTTCTGTGCCTAAGTGTCTGCTTTCGTTTTTCTCACCGGCAGTCAACACCCGCTCCCAATCGTACAGAACAGGGCGGAGAATGGCATCAAATAAGTCGGCCTTGTTTTTGTAGTAAGAATAGATAAGGCCGGTAGGGATCTGCGCTTTGGCCGCGATACTACGCATAGCAGCCAGTTTGTAACCCTTATCATAAAATTCGTCCAGAGCCGCAACAAGAATTTTCTCCCGTATCTCGTCCTTCAGTACCTGTGCCATAGCGCCCTCCAATATTGAACTGCGGTTCTATTATAGCGAAAAGAACCGCTTGTGTCAAGTCCCATTTCCCGCTTTAGAAAAGCCCCGGTCGTAAAAATGCGTCCGGGGCTTCAAAGAAGTTCGATATTCGGATTGAATTTGTACCCGATGCTGTGAACGCTCCTGATGTAGTCCGGCGTTTCGGGCGTGACCTTGAGCTTGTGCCGGAGGTTGCTGACATGATTGTTGATTGCTCTGTGGGAGTAGTAGTCAAGACTTTCGTGCCACACAAGGTCTATTATCATGTCATAGGTGAGTACCCGGCGGGGATTCATGATGAGCAGGGCAAAGATGTCAAACTCTTTCACTGTCAGCATGATCTCGGTCTCGCAGATATATACCAATCGGTTTTCCAAGCAGAAGTACAAATCTTCTGCTTGGACTTCTGTTAATCTGGCAGCAGGAGTGACCGGGATAATTTGAGGAAAGGTACTGCGTGGAGAAGCATCAGCATTGCCGACTTTCGTTTGTGCAAGAACATACTGCATCAGCTCCTGTTGCTGACTGGCATCCAGCAGGGCAAACAGCTTTTCACCAATCTGCTTGCCAGACTCTGCTATATCCAAAACAGCTAATTTCCCAAGAGATCACCCCCCTCGCATCTCACTCATATTTTCTTTTCTGTATTCAGCAGGCGGCACTTTCATTATGTCATGAAATGCAGATGCAAACTTACTCTGATTTTCATATCCGACCTTGTTGGCGATTTCCGCAATCGTGGCCTGAGTCTGACGAAGCAGAGTTGCCGCTTGCCTGATACGGTACTCTTTCATATAAGTACCAATGGGTTGTCCGTAGATGCCTTTGAATGTCTTTTTCAAAGTGGCCGTATTGATAAGAAACTCTTTGGAAAGTTCCTCAATCGTGGGACGCTCCTGCAAATTTGAAATGAGCCGCTTATGAATCTGCTTCACAATTTCAACTTGAGGCGAGGTATAATATTCGCGCTGCTTTTCCTCGGCTACATCCACCATACTCAAAAACAAGAGAAGCTCCTGTACTTTCAGTTTGAAATATGGTCTTTGCAAACGATCCGGTACGGAGTACAGCTCTGAAAAGATATGCTCGATCTCATTTTTGGCCCGCATGATAAAGCAACTTCCATCGGCACAGAATCTCTCTTTGAACGAGTAAATATCAATTCCTGTTTCCGCAAGAATTTCTGGGGGATGTTCCGATACAAACGTCAAGTTGAGTGCTACGGTGATCCCACGATAATGCCGCAGAGGGAAAGTCATTTCCGGGGCGCAGTTATCCATTGTATGGATGGATAGATCACCTTCTCCGAGGTACAGACAGGAACCACTTAATAAACGGCTGCCCTCTCGTCCTTCACGGCAATGGTTGATCTCCAGCACATCGCCGCTGATCAGGCTGTCCCATTGACAGCCTGCCGCTTCAAAATCGTTGTAAATAAGCTGAATGCCAGGGTAGACCTGATAAACAGTCATGAGTCCAAGACCATCGGCACAATCCATTTTATAGACAGTGCAATATCCCTCGCTGTCTTTGGGAATGGCCGAAACCAGACTTGTTGCGTTTGTAATATAGTTTTCACACATTGATGCGCTCTCCTTCGTTCCAAGGTTTTCGAGTTCGTGGGACAGAATCCCCCTGGCATCTTTGATTATATATTTTCTCTCCATAACAGACCGCTCCATTTGGTAGTTTTTCAGCTCCGATCAATTATTATATACCATTTGGATGGTCTGTTCAAATGTGCCAAGGGCCAGCGCCTTCGCAAAAGCACTGGCCCTTTTGTCGTGCTGTTTTTCTTTCGGGTTCTGCCCAAATCCTTACCTGTCTACAATGGATGTCGCAGGCATTTTGCGGAACTCCGAAAGCATCATGGCGATTGTGATAACGACCAGGATTGCGTCCGTCAGAGCGATTGCCAGCCATACGCCCCGGATGCCCATGCCGCCCACCATCGGCAACACTACACACAAAGGGATAAACAGGATGATCTGTCTAAACAGCACCAGCCAAGTGGCTTTGCTTGCCTTGCCCAGTGACTGGAACAGCGTCACAGCAATCAGAAAGCTGCCTTGCAGGATGTAGGTGCTGAACATGATGCGGAAGTTAGTTGCTCCCGAAGCTGCTACCCCCGGCGTTGTAATGAACATGGAAAGCACTTTGTCCGGGAACAACTCTGCCGGGATATAGAACAGCAGAGACAGAACCGTGGCGGCAGTGATAAATACGCCTGTCAGCTTCTTCACCCGGTCGTAATCCTTTGCACCATAGTTTGTACCGGCGGCGGGCTGAAATCCCTGACTGATGCCCCACAACGGCACAAACGAAAAGTTCCAGAACCGCAGAGCGGCTCCCAGAAGGATTTGGGAGGTTTCGCCGCCATAGGCCGAGGCTACACGGTAGATCACTGTCTGCTGCACCAGCGTCAAAACCTGCATCAGCAGCGCGGAGATACCAACCGAGAGGACTTGCGGCAATAAAGTTCCGTCAATGCGGATACGTCCGATCTTCACGTTAGGGCTTTTCTTCTTGAAGTACCACAGTGTCACAGCGGCTTGGATAAATTGGGAGAGGATCGTTGCGTATGCTGCCGCCTCAATGCCCATGCCGTAGGGTTTGAGCAGGGTGATAAAAATGGGGTCGAGGATAATGTTGAGGATCGCGCCGCTGGCGATAATGGCCATTGCCTTTTTAAGCTGGCCCTCGCCGCGAATGACCATATTGGCGCTCTGGAAGAAATTCACGAACAGGGAACCGGCGAACACGATCCGCAGATATTTTTCTGCATAGGTCAGGATGTTGTCACTGGCTCCGGCCAGGGATAAGAGCTGCCGGGTGAACACCATACCGATCGCCATGTAAACCACGGACATCAGCAACACTACGGCAACCAGGTTGCCCATGATCTTCTTTACGGTGTCTTGGTCTTTCTTCCCGATAGCGCGGGACAGCACCGAGGCGGAACCGACGCCGATCATGGCGGCGGAACCGGCATTGATGAGGGTAAAGGGATAGGACACAGAGACAGCCCCCATCTGCACATCCCCGACCATCTGGCCGACAAAGATGGAATCCATCATGTTGTAGAGTCCCACGACTACCATGCCCAGAACGGCGGGGATAGCCAGCTCTATCATCAGCGGAAACGGGCTTTTTGTCAGCAGTTTCGTTCTTGTGTCAAGCGTTTTTTGCATAATCGCACCTCCTTGAAATTAGCCACATCTGACCACTTGTAAGTATAGCGAAATCAAACGGCATTGTCCGCTCCAAAACGGAGCATTTGCAATCCGAACAGGAATGAGAAAGGGAGCGGAAAGATGAAGGCCTTTCCGCTCCCGGTTACTACTGCGCCATTTTTTCCAGCAGTTTCAACGCTTCTTCCAGTTTTGGATTTGCGGCGTCGGTTTGCAGGGCCTCCCGGACGCAGCTACGAATATGGGCTTGCAAAATCTGCTGATTGGCGCTTTTGAGCAGAGCTTGGGTTGCCATGATCTGATTGGATATATCCACACAGTAGCGATCAGCCTCGATCATTTGCAGAATACCGTCCAACTGGCCCCTCGCTATTTTCAGCTTGTGGGCAACATCGCCCCGTTTGGCCTTCATGCTGTTTCCTGGATGCTGACCAGTGTGTACCCAGCATCCTCCACCGCCGCTTTCAGCGTATCATCGGACACGCTGCTGTCCAGGCACACCTTGGCGGTCTTGCTTTCCAGCTCAACAACAGCCTCCTGCACACCCTCCAGCCCGGTCAGAGCTTTATGGACGTGCTTGACGCAGTTTCCGCATACCATACCTTCAATTAACAGTACCTTTTCCATATTTTGAAACACTCCTTTTTGATTATTTTTGCCTATATCCACTTCGGCTTGGTGGTTTTCAGGGTAAACCTCATGCTTTGCCTGGAACCACCGCAGCCGGAGTGCATTGGACACAACAAATACAGAACTGAAACTCATGGCGAACGCCCCCAGCATGGGATTGAGCTTCCAGCCGAAAGAGAGGAAGAATACACCGGCGGCGATAGGGATGCCGATGATGTTGTAGATAAAGGCCCAAAACAGGTTTTGCTTGATGTTGCGGATGACGGCCTTGCTCAACTGAATGGCCGTGGACACATCCAGCAGATCACTTTTCATCAGCACAATGTCGGCGGATTCGATCGCTACATCTGTTCCCGCTCCGATGGCGATACCCACATCGGCCCTGGCCAGCGCGGGAGCATCGTTGATGCCGTCCCCAACCATCGCCACCTTTTTGCCGCTGTCCTGCAAGCGGCGTATTTCCTTTTCCTTGTCCTGGGGGAACACTTCGGCCACTACCCGGTCTACGCCGACCTGCCGCTGGATGGCCTGAGCGGTCTTTGCATTGTCCCCGGTGAGCATGACCACCTCAATACCGAGGCCGGACAATTCCTGGATAGCCTGGGCGCTGGTAGGCTTGACTACATCGGCCACAGCGATCACGCCCATGAGCTTCCCGGCGCGGGCAAAGAACAGGGGTGTTTTGCCCTCTGCCGCCAGTGTTTCCCCGGAGCGCAGCAGTTCCCCGCCCGTGATATTGTGGGCGTCCATCATGCGGCGGTTGCCTGCCAGACACATTTCGCCGTCTACCCGGCCTACGATGCCTTGACCGGGAATCTGCTGGAAGTCCTCAACCGGGGACAGCGGCAGCTTTGCCTTTCCCGCTTCGGCGGTGATAGCGTCCGCCAGAGGATGCTCTGACAGCTTTTCCAGCGAGGCGGCAATTTTCAGCAGTCCCAGGCGGTCTGCCCCAGCTTCACACAAAATGTCCGTTACCACCGGCTTGCCCTGGGTGATCGTGCCGGTCTTGTCCAGCACGACAGTATCAATGTTGTGGGCGGTTTCCAACGCCTCCGCCGATTTTATCAGGATGCCATTGGTGGCTCCTTTACCCGTTCCCACCATGATAGCGGTGGGCGTTGCCAGTCCCAGGGCGCAAGGACAGGAGATCACCAGGACGGAGATACCAATGGACAGGGCAAACTCCACACCATAGCTCAGCACCAGCCAGACCGCCGCCGCCACAAGTGCGATAGCAATAACAGTCGGAACGAATACCCCAGCAACCTTATCAGCCAGCTTTGCGATGGGGGCCTTGGAGCTGGTAGCTTCGTCTACCAGCCGGACAATCTGCGCCAGAGTGGTGTCATCCCCCACCTTAGTGGCCTGCATTTTGAAATAGCCAGTCTTATTGATGGTCGCACCAATTACCGTATCGCCAACGTGCTTCTCCACGGGGATGCTCTCGCCGGTCAAAGCCGATTCATCTACGGAGGAAAAGCCCTCCAGCACCACGCCGTCCACAGGGACAGATTCACCGGCCTTGACAATCAGCGTTTCCCCCTGCTGTACCTGTTCCACGGGGATTTGCTGTTCTATGCCGTTCCGCTCCACAGTGGCCGTCTTGGGCGCAAGGTTCATCAGCTTGGTGATGGCATCCGAGGTCTTGCCCTTGGCGCGGGCCTCCAGAGTTTTGCCCAGCGTGATAAGGGTCAGGATCATCCCAGCGGATTCAAAGTACAAATCCATCATAAAGCTGTGTACCGTTTCCATATCGCCGTGACCGAAACCAATGCCGATCTTGAAAATGGCATAGATGCCGTAGACAATAGCCGCGCCGGAGCCGATGGCGATCAGCGAATCCATATTGGGCGAACCGTGGAACAGGGTCTTAAAGCCCATGCGGTAGTATTTCGCATTGACGAACACCACGGGAATGAGCAGCAGGAATTGGGTGAACGCAAAGGTGATGGCGTTCTCCATTCCCAGCAGACCGCTGGGTAGCGGCCACCCCATCATGTGGCCCATTGAGATGTAAAACAGGGGAATGGTGAAGATGGCGGACAGCAATAGTCGGCCCTTCATTTGTTTGTACTCCGCTTGGGCGGTGCTGACCGCCGGTTTACCAGCAGGGACAGAAGCGGCTGTTCGCTCGACAGCGGGCTTGTTCTGCCCAGCCTTGGGGATCGCTCCGTACCCAGCCTTTTCCACCGCCTGGATGATCTGCCCCGTGTCAAGTGCAGCTTCGTCATAGGATGCCACCATGCTGTTTTTCAGCAGATTGACAGACACCTCCTGGATGCCGGGGAGCTTGGCAACACTTTTTTCTACCCTGGCTGAACAAGCGGAGCAAGTCATGCCTGTGATGTCAAATTGCTCCTTACGCAAAATAATCCCTTCTTTCTTATGTTTTGTATCAATACCCATCCCCGGTAGGGGAATGGCATTGACCGAGGGCTATTATAAACGGTTTTCACCTCCGCTGTCCGCTCCATTGTGGAGCATTTTTTATCCAAATGGTTTTTGTTTTCCGGGAGAAATCCAATCAGGAGGTTTTGCGCTCCAAAGAGGAATATCGGGCCAAAAAGCATTGACTTTACGGGGGCTGGCGGCTATACTGCAAAGCGAAACGATTAAACAGACTTTTAATCGTTCGGCCATGTCTAACCAACCACAAACCACATATTTCAATAAAGAAAGGAACTTAACGCTATGAAAAAGACCATTAAGCTCATTGACCTGGACTGCGGCCACTGCGCCGACAAAATCCAGAACGCCGTCCAGAAGATCGACGGCGTTACCAGTGTAACCGTCAACTTCCTGGGCCAGAAGATGGTGCTGGAGGCCCCGGACGAGAAGTTTGACAGCGTGCTGGCCGAGGCCAAGGCACTCATCAAGAAGATCGAGCCGGATGTGACGGTCAAAGCGTAACTGTGCAAAAGCACCGGCTACCCTTGGGTGGCCGGTGTTCTTGCGGAAAGGAGAGTATCAACATGACAAAAAAACAAAAGCATTTGTTGGTCCGTATTATCGTGGCGGCGGTGCTGTTCGCCGCCGGTGGCCTGCTCCATCTGGAGGGCTGGGCGGAGCTGGGGGTCTACCTCGTCTGCTATGCGGTGATCGGCTGGGATATTGTCTGGAAAGCCATCACCAACATCCTGCATGGTCAGGTGTTTGACGAGAATTTCCTCATGACGATTGCCACCGTTGGGGCGCTGATTTTAGGCGAACACTCCGAGGGCGTGGCCGTTATGCTGTTCTATCAGGTGGGCGAGTGGTTCCAGTCCTATGCTGTTTCCAAGTCTCGCCGCTCCATCACCAGCCTAATGGATATTCGCCCGGACTACGCCAACATTGAGAAAGACGGCAAGCTGATCCAAGTAGACCCGGAGGACGTGAAAATCGGTGACACCATCATTGTCAAGCCCGGTGAGCGCGTCCCGCTGGACGGCAAAATTATCAAGGGCAGCTCCACGCTGGACACTTCTGCTCTGACGGGAGAATCCATGCCCCGTGAGGTGGAGGCAGGCATGGAGGTTATCAGCGGGTGCATCAATCAGACCGGCATTTTAACCATCCAGACCACCAAGGAATTTGGAGAATCCACCGTAGCCAAAATCCTTGACCTTGTTGAGAACGCCAGCGACAAAAAGGGCCGCATGGAAAACTTCATCACCCGCTTTGCCCGGTACTATACGCCGGTGGTGGTATTCGCCGCCCTCGCTCTGGCAGTCCTGCCGCCGCTGGTAACGGGACAGGCGTTCAGTATTTGGATTTACCGGGCGCTGACCTTCCTGGTGATTTCCTGCCCCTGTGCGTTGGTGATCTCCATTCCGCTCAGTTTCTTCGGTGGCATCGGCGGCGCGTCCAAAATCGGCGTACTCGTCAAGGGCAGCAATTATCTGGAGGCACTGGCCTACACGGAAACCGTTGTGTTCGATAAGACCGGCACTTTGACAAAAGGCTCCTTTGCTGTCACAGAAATTCAAGCAAATGGCATGACGGACGAGGAACTTCTGGAACTGGCGGCGTATGCGGAGGACTACTCCAATCATCCGATCTCGCTGTCCATCCAAAAAGCCTATGGCAAGAAAATTGACAACAGCCGTATTACCGATGTGCAGGAGATCGCGGGGCATGGTGTCCAGGCGGTGATTGATGGTATGACGGTGCTGGCCGGAAATGCCAAGCTGATGGAGCGGGAGCATATTCCCTATACGGCCTCCAACGCTATTGGTACTGTGGTCTATGTGGCCTTTGATGGAAGATACGCAGGGTGTATTGTGATTGCGGATGAAATCAAGGCAGACGCGCCCGCTGCCATTAAGACGCTGAAAGCCGCCGGTATTCGCCAGACGGTCATGCTCACCGGCGATGCGGATGCAGTTGGGCAGGACGTGGCCCGCCGCCTGGGTCTGGATCGAGCCTACACCGAACTGCTCCCCGCCGACAAAGTAGACCGTGTGGAGAAACTGCTGGCACAGAAAAGCGATAATGGGATGCTGGCTTTCGTGGGCGACGGTATCAATGATGCTCCTGTGCTGGCGCGGGCCGATGTGGGTATCGCTATGGGCGCTCTCGGCTCCGATGCGGCGATCGAGGCCGCTGATGTGGTACTGATGACGGATGAACCGTCCAAGATCGCCGCTGTTATGCAGATTGCCCGGAAAACCATCCGCATTTCCAACGAGAACATTGTCTTTGCCCTGGGCGTCAAATTCCTGGTGCTGATCCTGGGGGCGGTGGGCCGCGCCAATATGTGGGCGGCGGTATTTGCGGACGTGGGCGTTTCGGTGATCGCCATTCTGAACGCCATTCGCGCCATGCGGGTCAAGCAGTTTGAAACTCCGGCGCAGGAGTGAAGTATAAAACAGGAAATGCGCCGCACTTTCATAAGCGCGGCGCATTTCTTCTATCAATCGGTAGGACAGGTGATCTCAAACAGTGCGTCAATGGTCCGGTGTAGCAGCTTCGCCTGGGTGGTGTCTGCCAAAGTGTAGTAGACCTCTTTTCCATCCCGGCGGCTTTCAATAATTCCGCCCTTTTTCAGAATCCGCAGGTGGTGGGATACGGCGGGGTCGCTCATTCCAACAGCGGCAGCGATGTTGCACACACATTCCTCGCTGTGGCACAACAGCCAGAGGATACGCAGGCGGGACGGGTCGCCAAGCTGCTGGAAAATAGCGGCGGTTGTCTGAAACCCGTCAGGAGGCGGCATCCGTTCCAGGACGCGCTCGATATTCTGCCCGTGATTGTGCGGAAGATGGTAGTGGGACATCCTATTACCTCCATTTCTGCCTCTATCATATCCTGTCCTTCCGTATCTGTCAAATGGTCGAAGATTGGGGATAGCCATGAACAAAGGAAATTTAATATCAAAGCCTGCCGCAAAGGAACTGGACGCACTATCTGAACTTCACAAGACGCTGGGTGACTATACCCGTATCAGGATTTTGTGGCTCTTGATGGAGCGGGAATGGTGCGTCAGCGAACTGGCGGGGGAAATGAAGATGACGGAATCGGCCATATCCCATCAGCTTCGTATTCTGCGGAGCGCCCGGTTGGTAAACGGTCGTAAGGCAGGCAAGAATGTGTTTTATACTTTGGCCGATGAACATATCAGATGGATTTTGGAAAAAACCTACGATCACATATCGGAGCAATAGGACTGCTAAAAAACGGGTGCATGAGGACATTCCCCCAATGCACCCGCCCGCAGGATTCAGTTACAGCTTTTCGTAGGAAACCAACTCGCTCACCGGGATGCGCGTCTGGCTGTGCCGCTCCGGGTCAGCGAAGTTCTCACCGGCGTAGCCGATAGCCAGAATGTTGACCGGCTCCAGGTTAGCGGGGAGGTCAAACTCCTTGCTCAACACATCCGGCTTGAAGTAGCACACCCATACGCTGCCCAGGCCCAGCTCCGTGGCTTGGAGCATCATGTGGTCGGTCAGGATGGATGTGTCAATGTCCCCGGTCTGTTTCTGGTCGAAGGGCCTCACCCACGCCTTGTTGTGGTCGGCGCAGACGATGATGGCCAGGGGCGCGCCGTAGATACCAGCGGCCTTGCCGATCTTCGCCAGCCCTTCCTCGCTCTGAACTACGATCAGGCGGACTGGCTGAAGGTTAGCAGCGGTGGGGGCCACATGAGCGGCCTCCAGAATCTTTTCCAGCTTTTCCGGCTCCACCTTCTGGTCGGTGTAGCTGCGGATAGAGCATCGTTTTTTTGCAATTGTGATAAAGTCCATAGTAAAACATCCTTTCTGATAAATTGATCATGGGCCATGTCAAGGCAACCATCTGAGACAATTTTAGCATAGTTAGAAATGTATGCAAGATTGCACTTTTTTGTAAGGTACTACCCAAAATGTAAGTCCTTTTCCGAATGAACATATCGTGATATACTTTTTGTTGAGGTGAGGTTATGAAGCAAACAAAATTCAACTGCCCTGTTGAGGCTACGCTTTCGCTGATCGGCGGGAAATATAAGCCGCTGATCCTCTGGCATTTGGTGGGACAGCCGCTGCACTATATGGAATTGCAGCGAAAAATCCCAGGCGCAACGCCTAAAATGTTGTCCCAGCATTTACACGAGCTTGAGGGATGTGGTATGGTGCATAGAGAAGTGATTCCGGAGAAGCCACCCAAGACGGTGTACTCTCTGACGGCATTTGGGGAAAGCATTATCCCGGTTTTGGATGCTATGTGTCAGTGGGGAACTGCCTATATGGATGGTCTGGATGTTCAGTCTCCATGTTGTAGCGCAGGGGCATGATAAAAGGGACATAGCTGCCTGTTGAGCGGCTATGTCCCCTTTTCGCTATATCAGATTTGTGACTGCCGGATATAATTGCACAGCACCGCAAAATCAATATTGGGATTCTCCCTCAAAATCTTCTGCATACTTTCCTCCGCCTGCCGGTGTAGGGCGGGCTTTTTCAAATCGTCCAGCAGGAAGAAAATATTCAGCCGCCTGCCAACCGTAAACAGGAGTTTTTCATCTGGCGGGAGTTGTAAAAAGCGTTCAATCACAGAAAGCATTTGTGCCTTGTCAGTCTGTAAATTGCCGCGCACTTCCAAAAGCAAATTGATGATATGCTCGTTTATATAGAAACTGTCCATTGGCTGAAGCTGTTGCAAAAAGGATTTTTGCTCTACTACAATTTCTTCCTCCGATTGTAGCGTGAATGAGCCGTTTCGGACGAACTCGCCTAACTTCGATTCCGGCTTGATTCCAGTGGCATGGACACGGATATAGTCGGGCCGGATGATGTTCAGCGCCTCGGCGGTAGCGGCGGCATTTTCTTCGGATAGCTCTTTGCCACCGATGCCCAGCAGAATAAACTCGGACAAGATCATACCGGCCTCTTTTGCCATGCAGCCGCTTTCCACCACCGTGTCAGCTTGAAAACCCTTGTTAATGAGTTTCAATATCTGATCGGAGCCGGTTTCCATCCCGCAGTACAGATGATTCAAGCCAGATTGCCGTAGAGCCTGCAATTCGGATAAAGTCTTGCGGGTGATACTGTCGGCGCGGGCGTAGGTCGTGATGTATTGCAGATTGGGGAAATAGCGGTTGAGGGCGTCCAGTATGTGGAGCAGATAGTCGGTTTTCAGCACCAGAGCATCGCCGTCCTGCAAGAAACAGGACGTAAAATTTTTCTCATGGTAAATTTGGGCCTGCATAGCAATATCTTCTATGGTTTCCTCAATAGGACGCATGGAGAATTGCATGGATTTATAGAGACCGCAAAAATAACACTTATTCCAATGGCATCCCCGTGTGACACGGATCAACAGACTACTGTTCTCAGAAGGTGGACGAATCGGCCCAATTTCTACATTCTTCATATGAGGCATCCTTTCTTTGTAATCACAATAAAGATACCATCCTATAAACATGAGAGCAAGATTGCACTTTTTCGGTAGGTACTTCCCAAAAAGTAAGTCCTTTTCCTAATCGCAACGATATGATATAATTTTCAAGAGGTGATTCCATGAAACAAACGCAATTCAACTGCCCTGTTGAGGCAACTCTGTCGCTGATTGGCGGGAAATATAAGCCATTGATCCTTTGGCATCTGGTAGATTGCCCTCTGCACTATATGGAGTTGCAACGAAGGATTCCAAGTGCCACACCCAAAATGCTTTCTCAACAGCTCCATGATTTGGAGAACTGCGGTATGGTGCATAGAGAGGTAATTCCTGAGAAGCCTCCCAAAACGGTGTATTCTCTAACGGCCTTTGGGGAAAGTATCGTCCCAGTTCTGGATGCTATGTGTCAATGGGGAACCAATTACATGGACGGGCTGGATGTTCAAGCTCCGTGTTGTAACGCTGGGGCATAATAAATAGGCATAGCTACCGTTGGGTGGCTATGCCCATTTTTATATTCGATCAAATTTGTGACTGCCGTATATAGTTACATAGTACCGTAAAATCAGTGTTAGGATTCTGTTTCAAAATCCTCTGCATATTATCCGCAACCTGTTGACGCAAGGCAGGCTTTTTCAAATCGTCCAGCAGAAGGAAGATATTCAGCCGCCTGCCGACTGCGAACAGGAGCTTTTCATCCGGCGGGAGCTGTAAAAAGCGTTCGATCACGGAAAGCATTTGCGCCTTGTCCGTCTGCAAATTGCCGCGCACTTCCAAAAGCAAATTGATGATATGCTCGTTCACATAGAAACTGTCCATTGGCTGAAGCCGTTGCAAGAATAGCCTCTGTTCTTCTACGATTTCTTCCTCTGATTGTAACGTAAATGAGCCGTTTCGGACAAACTCGCCCAACTTGGATTCCGGCTTTATTCCAGTGGCATGAACGCGAATGTAATCGGGCCGGATGATATTCAGCGCCTCGGCGGTGACAGCGGCATTTTCCTCGGACAGTTCTCTGCCGCCAATCCCCAGCAGAATAAACTCGGACAAAATCATACCGGCCTCTTTTGCCATACAGCCGCTTTGCACCACCGTATCCGCTTGAAAGCCCTTGTTAATGAGTTTCAATATCTGATCGGAGCCGGTTTCCATCCCGCAGTAAAGATGATTCAGACCAGCTTGCCGAAGGGCCTGCAATTCCGGCAAGGTCTTGCGGGTAATGCTGTCAGCGCGGGCATAGGTTGTGATGTATTGTAAGCTGGGAAAATAGCGATTGAGGGCATCCAGTATTCGGAGCAGATAGTCGGTTTTCAGTACCAGCGCATCGCCGTCCTGCAAAAAGCAGGATGTGAAAGTTCTCCCTTTGTAAAGCTGGGCCTGTTTCGCTATATCTTCTATGGTTTCCTCAATGGGTCGCATGGAAAATTGTATAGATTTATAGAGGCCGCAGAAATAGCATTTGTTCCAATGGCATCCCCGTGTGACGCGAACCAGCAGGCTGTTACTTTCAGAGGGCGGACGAATCGGCCCGATCTCTACATTTTTCATAAGAGGTTTCCTTTCATTGTAATTGCAATAAACATACCATCTTATAAAAAGGAGAGCAAGAACGTACTTTTAGGGAAGGTACTTTCCAAAACAATAGCACCTATTTGACATAGTTAATAACTGTTTCAGACCACGTTAGAAAATTGTTGAACATAGGCTGTGCCCCTTGATGGCAAACGGGCATAGCCGCCATTAGGTGGCTATCGGCGATTCCGACTCCATGAGCAAGACCATCACCGAGACCGATGTCTACCTGTTCGCGGGCATCACCGGGGATTTGAATCCGGCCCACGTGAATGAGGCCGAGTCCAGCAAGTCCCCCTTCGGCGGGCGCATCGCCCACGGCATTCTCAGCGCGGGCCTGATCTCCGCCGTGCTGGCCATGCGGATTCCCGGCCCCGGCACCATCTACCTGGGCCAGGAGCTGAAGTTCACCAAGCCTGTCCGGTTTGGCGACACCATCACCGCCGCCTGCACTGTGGCTGAGGTTCTGGAGGAGAAGAATATCGTGAAGCTGGAGACCATCTGCACCAACCAGGACGGAGACGTGGTGATCAAGGGAATGGCCACTGTTATGCCGCCCAAATAAAAGGAAAAATTGTAGGACAGCAGGGGGGCGTTTACAGAGAGGGGTGATCTCGTAAACGCTCCCCTGTGATTGCCCGGCGGTACTTTTGAACAGGGTAAGCCCGCGAGAATGTGGATTCGGTATGTATCGGCTGTATGTTTTGGTATCTTTGCTGGGAGCGGCGAAGATATATTATTTCCTGTGGACATTGGACACTGTTAGATCCGGAAGGACACACCAGGAGGCTGAGTAAACTTACCCAGCCTCCCGGCGCGTCCTTCTGTATCGACCTTGGAATTTCAGTAGTAGTGCTGGTATGGCACTCACAGGCTTTCTCCGCCGTTTGCCCTCAACTATCTGTTGCAAGATCCCATAGGGCATTCCCTTGTGCCGCCGTCAGCCGCTCAGCAGCACGGACATGTGGGCCAGCGTCGCGCTGTCGTTCTGGAAAAAGTTATCCCGCAGGGCGGTCTGGCTGGTACTGTCGTGGATCAGGTTTCGGCTGGCATATACCAGCAGCCGGAACAGCTCACCCCGATCCCCCTCCGCCCCCTCCCGGCAGCTCATCACCGCCATAAAGCGGTAAATAGAGTACAGGTTGCAGAAGTTCACATAGCTTTTCCACAGCTCCTCCGGGCTGTTCAGAACGGGGAACTGGAGGTGGAAGGCCAGGGAAACCATCAGATTTTCAAAAAACCACTCCGAATGGCCCATGAGCTCGTCCAGCTGCTCCTCCAGGGCCTGGTAGCGGCCGCCCTGTATGACAAATTTCCGCAAATCCTGTTCCTTCCAGTTTTCGTTTATCACTTCCAGCATTTCGTCCCGGAAGGCGCCCGGTTGGGGGAAGGCGGCCAGCAGGACATGGAGGCCGTTGGCCAGAAAGAGCTGCCGGTTCCGGGGCATCCGGCCCATCTGATCGGCCACAGCGGGGCTATGGAGCGTCACCACTGCGCGCTCCAGCCAGTCCTCCAGGGGCTCGGCCTGCTCCCAGTCCAGGGCCTGGAGCTGCTGGGTGAGAAGGCCCAGGAGCAGCAGACGCTGGGACAGCTTCAGGGACCGCTCCTGAAGCACGTCGATGAACAGGGAGCGGATAGGGGCAAAGTGGGCGGACGCCTCATTTTTCGGGTGGAAATACCGCACATCGTTGGGGTGCAGGGGCTCCTCGACAAAGTCTACCCCCTCGGGCAGGTCCCACAGCAGGGCCAGCACCCCCTCGCAGGCGGGGGAGAGGGAAAACTCCCGGGCGTGGGCGGTGTAGACCTCTTTCCGGGGAAAGATGCGGCAGACACGGGGCAGGGTATCCGGGCCGCACTCCAGCTGGAGGGCACACAGGCCGTCCTCCCGGAGAAGATGGCACTTTCCGGCGGTGTCCATGGAAAATTCCGCGTACATATTATCGTGCTCCCGCTCCCGGAGGCGGGGGGCCAGAACGTCATAC
>OFFQ01000867.1_pt1 | contig 20312 bp, 20 predicted proteins | sample 1521411 | NCBI WGS metagenome assembly OFFQ01 (sample SAMEA3504110, study PRJEB24116) | mouse gut metagenome | biome: mouse gut; feature: mouse-associated habitat; material: faeces | place: Denmark | collected 2011 | reverse complement strand
ACGGCTGGCGTAGGAGAGAATAACGCGCAGGCGAGGGGACTGATCGGACAATACATTGGCTTTTTGGGAACCAATATCGATCCGGAGAAGAATAAGAAGCGCGGGGAAGAGATCATCCTTTCGGATGAGGGTGCGAAAGTTACCACGATGGTTATTCCTACCAACGAGGAACTTGCAATCGCTCGTGAGACGGTAAGGCTGACGAAGTAGAAGCTTTGCCGCAGGCAATTTCCCGACGTGTTGTGTATGGATAAGCGTCTTGAAAGATGAAAGGAAGATGGTATAGGAAAGAGATATGGGAAGACAAAGAGATACAAGACGAAAGAAGAAAAGGGGTACAGGTAAAATTGTACTTCTAAGCCTCCTGATCGTGGCGTGTCTGGTGGTCTTATTCATGCTGGTGAAGGGAACATTCATGAAAGAGACGATAACGGGCGGCATTAAGTCTGCAGTGACCAGGAAGGTGACAGAAACGGTTATGGAGCAGGCGATTCAGAAATCGTTAGAAAGCTCCGGTGATCCGCAGGCGGCGGAAAAAGCGAAAGAGATCGTAGGCGGTATGGAGGAAGCGGATAAGAAAGAGGCCGAGGCGATCATTGAGAAATATGCCGACAGCGAGACCATAGCCGATTGTCTCGAAATCGTCGGAGACGGTGTTAATCGTGAATCCATTGCGGAAGTTAAGGAGTATCTGCAGGAGAGTGTTTCCGAGGAGGATATACAGAAGCTGCAGGAACTGTACCGGAAGTATGGAGGTGCCATGCCGTAGTCTTTTCCGGCCTGCAGGATGCCGGTCGGCAGATAAGAAACCGGCAAAGATCGAATGAAGAGAAATAAAGACAGAACAGAGGACTGCTGCAGAAAGTTGCGGCAGTCTTTTTGCGCTCCTTAAGGAGTGGTTCAGATGAAAATTTGTAAAAAGGTTGACAGGCGTATACCTTTCGGTGTAATATGCGGTTAAAGAGGTAAACACGTGTATACCATAAAATGGTAACACAGGAAGAAAAAAGAGCGGAGGAGGTATGGGAACAGGCATGAAGATGGTCAGTTTATCGGACGGAGAATGGAAGATCATGAGCAGGCTGTGGGAGAGCGGCGGCAGTACGATTACCGGGCTGACGACCGAATTAGAGAAGGAGACAGGGTGGGATAAGCATATTATCATTACCATGTTGGGACGAATGGAGAAGAAGGAGGCCGTTGCGCACAGGCAGGGCGGCAGAGCGAAGGTCTTTTATCCGCTGGTGACCAGAGAGGAAGTTTCCATGCAGGAGACACGTGGCTTTCTACAGAAGGTGTACCGGGGCAGCCTGGGTATGATGGTGAATGCCATGGTGGCGGATCAGGCTTTATCGGATCAGGAGATTCAGGAGCTGTACGATATTCTTGAGCAGGCGAGGAAGAGAGAGTAAGGACATACAGCATTTGTATCAAAGGCGGGAAGAGGCAGAATAAAGAGGGATATGTTATGAAAGAGATTGTGATTACAGTTTCGGTTTTAATTATATGTATTATGCTGATCAGGCATTTTTTCAAGGGCAGGATCGGTAACAGGCTGCAGTATGCACTGTGGCTGCTGGTGGCGGTACGGTTGATTGTTCCGATATCTGCGCAGCTATATCTTTCGCTGGGAGAAATAGATGCGTTTCGCATCATGGATCTGGTGAACAGGCTGGAGGACGATTACGGTGATATCACGCAGCGGCTGGAGCAGCCGTTCAGTTTCACGATGAATCTGAATTCTCTGGGCGGTGCATGGATTGCAGAGAAAATGCTGGGAGAAGATATGTCGTATGTGGGCGAAGCGGATGGGCCGACAAGCATTTTCCTTGCCGGGTCTGTCGGATTTACGTGGCTGGATCTTCTGCGGTGGATCTGGTTTGGCGGTATGGGCCTGATGGCAGTGTGGATGGTGGCCGTTAATCTGCGGTTTTGGCGTAAGCTGCGCAGAGAGCGGCGGGAATTTCTGCTGCCGGAAGAAGTGACAGGCAGGCTGCACCCGAAGGTCTTGACAAGTCTGCGCAGAGGCAGGGTTTATATGCTGGAAGAACTGGTGTCTCCGTGCCTGTACGGAATACCGGGGCTGGAAGCTGTCTACCTGCCGGAGTCCGTTACACAGGAAGAAGACAGGCTGTGTCATGTGCTCACCCATGAGATCTGCCATAAGCGGCACGGCGATGGATTCTGGTCGCTGCTGCGCAATACGCTTTTGGTGTGTTATTGGTTCCACCCGTTGGTGTGGGTGGCGGCGGTGTTGTCCAGGAGAGACTGTGAACTTGCCTGTGACGAAGGAGCGCTGCTGTTGTTGGGAGAGCAGGAGCGGATCAGTTATGGGAAGACCCTGCTTTCTATCATTGCCGACAGGGGAAAGCTTTCTGATTTTGCCTGTACGGCCACTACCATGACCGGATCGGGCAGAAGCGTGAAGGAACGGATCCGCTGTATTGCCGAGAAACCCAGAGTACTTGGTGCGGCGGTGGCGGCAGTGCTTATCCTGATCACGGCAGCGTCGCTGCTTGTCTTTACGAAGAGTCCGCAGTTTACCGGCGGTATATGGGACAGTGGGACGATTTATGTAATGACGGAAGATAAGCGGATCATGCTGCCTGAGTCCATAGCCGGAATCAGCGGATATACGGAGGAGGACGGTAATCAAAAGAATCTGATCGTTTATCAGGTTGCTTCTGACCAGGAGGTGGGCAGGTTCTGCACGGTTTCCTATGAAGAAGCGGCAGCGCTGGTAGATGCGGGACGATCGGTGGTGCCGCTTGGAACCTACGGAAAGAATGGGCAGCTTCGGGAGTATATGGGTCTTGCGTCCCAACAGGTGACGCAACATGAGTATTTCCCGTTGGAAGAAGATGCAGTAGATACAGAGGAGGGAGCGCCGCAAACGGAAGAAAGACGTGAAAGCAGTATAAAACGCAGTGAGAAGGATCCTTTCGCTTTTGACGGCAAGACGGAATGGGAAGAAGACGAATCCTACGAGAGTGCGAAAAAGCCCTTTGCCTTCGACGGGAAAAATGAATGGGGTATAGAGGAACCACAGCAGGTTGAACAGGAAGCGGAAGCTGTGCAAAGCAGTGTTCCGGGAACGGACAGTAATATCGAGGAATCGACAACTTATATCATATCGGATGAAATGGCTGATCCGAACATGGCGCAGGAAGATTCGGCAGCGTATCTGCCGGAGGCATCAGTCTCCGAGACGGATGATTCCGTAATTTACCTGCCGGATGAGTCGGGTACCGAAACGGACGGGGCAGCGGTCTATCTGCCGGACGAGACGATCACAACGACGTATTATCCGTATAATGCGGGCCTTACGGACTGCTATATTTATTTGACGGCCGATCATTCCAGGGTAAAGGACAGGGATCTGGAAGAAATGCGCTTTATTGACAATGAGCTTAAAGCTGCTGCCCCGGCAGTGATCGTGACCAGCATCAACCGGGATATCACGGAGAAAACTTTCCAGTCGCTGGCAGAGCACAGGACGGAGTATCTTGGCGATGCCTCGGCAGTGGTGGCGTTGGTGAATGCCCTGCCATTTCCGGAGGGAATCTCCTACAAGGGAACGGAGCTTATCACCGATGGCTCTGAGATGAAGTCCCTGCGTATTATGTGCGAACCGACGGAAACGGATCTGGATATGCGGTATGTGAATCGTGATGTGCTGCGCTTTGACGGGGTAATGCTTTTTGCTGTGATCGAGAATCTGGAAGAGTGTGTTTTCGCAGTGACAGGCGGGGACGGTTCTTTGCTGGAAGAAACGGTATATGACAGAGCGGAGCTGACAGAGTGGATCGGTGTGGACAGCTTGTGGCGGGATCTGGACGGAGAGGAGCTGCAGGTCTGGTTAAAAGAGCTGCACCAGCGAGTGATCATAAGCCTGTATCAGGCCCTTGATTATCTTGATCCGTAAAATAATAAAAATAATAAAAAAATATTAAGAATCCTGAAACTTTTTCTTAATCTGCGACATCTAATATATAAATAAGTGTGAAGGGGACCTCATTTAGAGGAATTTTAAAGATTTCTCTGCTATCATATGACGAAAAGAATTATGGCAGTGCGGATTGAGGTACTAAAGAGGGAAAGCAAGTGGGACAGGTGCAGAGAAGAGAACAGCAGGATATCGAACTTTGGGAACTGTATGAAGAGGAAGAGCGGACAGCCGAACGGACAGGAACGCGCAGGAGCGGCAGGAACGGTTATGGCCGGGAAAGCCGGCGCAGCGGCGGTTATGAGCGGAAGGAAGAGAGCCGGCGCGCAGCCGGGCATGGAAACCGCAACGGGCGCAGTGGGAACCGGGGTGCAGGCAGATCCGGAAATGACGGAGAGCGAAACCGTGAAAGAAGACCTGCCAATGAGGGCAGGCGGGTGCAGGGCAGATCCGGCGGCAATATAAGACTGTACGAGATGGAAGGAAACAGACGCCCGTCCAATGGCAAAAGGAAGCATGAGAATCAGTCAAGGCAGCGCGGGCCGGTCAGAGCAGCCGGCGTATCACAGATTAATTATATCCAGCCTTATCCGGCGCAGAGAATCCGCAGGGATGAACCGGAATCCGTATACAGGGGTAATGCCCGTCCGGTACAGTCCATCAGACGGCGGCGTGCGAGACGCAGGAGAGAATTTCTGTGCAAGGCGGTCATTGTGTTGTTTGCGGTGGCATGTCTGGCAATGATCTACATGATCACCGGCCGGATTTATCAGATGGTGCACAGGAATACAGAGGAGAAACCGCTTCCGGTGATGACAGAGCAGTCGTTTGACGATATGGAAATCGCGGATGAAGGAATAGCGCCGCCGGAGATTATACAGGACTTTCTGGAGATCAATGAGTTTTCCAGACCGGGAGACAAGCTGGACACGATCAATAGTATCTTCGTGCACTATACGGCGAATCCCGGCACCTCTGCGGCACAGAACCGGAGTTATTTCGCGAATCTGGCGGAGACACACGAGCGGTCGGCCAGTGCCCATCTGATCATTGGCTATGAAGGGGAACTGATACAGTGCATACCATTTGACGAACAGGCTTATGCAGTGATGACGCGCAATGAAGATTCCCTGTCGATCGAGTGCTGCTATTTGTCAGACGACGGTTCTTTTACGCAGGAAACCTATGATACACTGATACATACACTGGCATGGCTGATCGATAAGTATGATTTGACGACGGCGGATATTTTGCGGCATTACGACTGCGGCGGAAAGCTCTGCCCCCTGTACTATGCGGAAAATGAAGGCGAGTGGGATCGTCTGCGGCAGGATGTAGAGATGTATCTGGCACAATCCGGACAGTGAACTTATACTTCCACTGCGCAAACCCGGACCGGAAATATCTTCAATCGCAAATCGAATATAAGCCAACCCGGTTCCATGCATTGTATTTTCCTGTGTCTCCGGAATGTTCATCAAATACTCTGTATGGAACCGATCTGCATGTTCATAGACGACTCTTTTTCATTCCTCACTCTATATACAAAATGTCAAAAACTCTTGACACTTTCATTTCTTTACTATATGATGAAAATGTCAAGAGTTTTTGACATTCAAAATATATTACCCAAAGGAGAAAACATTATGCCGGTACCTGCACAAATTTTTTTAGGAGTTGTTTTTTTAGTATTTGTTGTTTTGGATATTATCATGTTAATATCCCTGCTAAAACCCGGAGATGAACGTAACCAGATTATTGTGTGGAAAGCAGGTTCATTTACTTTATTTGCGACTGTTGGAGCAAAGATAATAGAGGTAATCGAGAATATTGTAAGAGCTCAGCCAATGACTGCTAACCCGCTTGTTCAAGTGGAAGTTGCTGCTGTTATTTATTGCATTTCGTTGATGTATTACAAAAAAAGATATGGTGGATGACATGGAAAATTCAATAAGACACAGACGAAAAGAATTGGGATTATCCCAGGAAGAATTAGCAAAAAAATGTGGAGTTTCACGACAAACAGTAAATGCCATTGAAAACGATAAATATGACCCTACTTTAGCATTAGCGTTCAATTTGGCAAGAGAGTTAAAAACAACCGTTGATGAACTTTTCAAACCATAATTGCACAGGAAAAAACGGGGCATTTCAGAAAGACGGGAGCAAAAGCTGTGTGAGGAAAACCGCATACCGGGTGCGGCAAAGTTCAGTCGTTTGCGGCTAATCCCAAAGGACGCAGAGAAGCCGGCAGACAAACGGCGTAAATTTAATGGAAAGGAACGATTTCATGGCGAATATTTTAATTGTAGAAGATGAAAAAAATATGCAGGATATTATTGCCGAGTATGTCAAAAAAGGCGGACATACCTGCTTTACCGCTGACGACGGAATAGATGCTTTAATGATATTAAAAAGCAATCCAATGGACTTAATGATACTGGATATTATGATGCCCCACATGGACGGGTTTACTGTTTGTAAAATGGCACGGGAAATGAGTAATATGCCTATTATCATGTTGACAGCGAAAGGCGAAGAAGGCGACAAATTAAAAGGGTATGAATATGGTGCTGACGATTATACGACTAAACCTTTTAGCCCAAAAGTTTTATTGGCTAAAGTTAATGCGCTTCTCCGGCGTTCTTCCTCTGAACCATTAGAACTATTGAGTATAGGAAAAATTTCAGTTATGCCGTCCTCACATAAAGTATTTTTAGATGGGCAGGAAATCAGCCTTACTCACAAGGAATACGAACTGCTTTATTTTTTTATGATGAACCCCGGGCAGATTTTTACCCGTGAACAGTTGCTGAACAGGATTTGGGGATATGATTTTGAGGGAACTACCCGCACTGTAGATACCCATATCAAAACATTGCGGCAAAAACTGGGAGGCGAAGGAAAGCATATTGTAACGCTTATCCGCTCCGGCTATAAATTAGAGGTGACAGTATGAAAAGCAATGATACTTTCAGTGTTCATTCAATACGGAAAAAAATACTTTTAGCATCTAAAGTTATAGGAGCTGTTCTCATTATTTCGTATATACTTTCGACTAAATTACCGTTTTCGCCAAATATTTCACTTCCTATTTGGACTGTTTTTGTGGTGCTGTTAATTTTTACTGTTGATTTTTTAATGAGCTGCTTTATTTCCAAACCTATTGCCAAATTAGAACAGGCAGCAAAGAGAATGGCTGATTTAGATTTTTCTTCGACCTGTGATGTTATGACAAATGATGAATTTGGACGGCTTTCTAAAAATCTTAATATCATGGCTGAAAATTTACAAAAAGCCCTTATAAAGTTAGAGAGGGCAAATAGCCGGCTTGAAAAAGATGTCGAACAGGAACGCATACTGTTAGCAGAGCGTAAAGAATTAGTAGACAGTTTATCCCATGAAATGAAAACCCCTTTGGGGATCATAAGAGCTTATGCGGAGGGTTATCAAGACGAAGAAGATGAAATAAAAAAGCAAAGATATGCAGAAATAATCATATCGGAAACAGAACGAATGAATAATCTGATTACTACTCTGTTAGATTTGTCTGCATTAGAAACCGGAGCTGTTCAGCTTTCCCCCGAACGCTTTGACTTTGTTGAACTTTTAGAAACAGTCGCCGGACGGCTATTGATTGATACGCCGGATGTTAATTTTGAATTGCAATATGAACTTCCCGACATAAAAGTGTTTGTTCATACAGACAGACTGCGAATGGAGCAGGTCTTAAACAATCTCATTATCAATGCGAAAAAAAATGTACAACCGGGAGGTATTTTGAAATTATGTCTTATGGATGAAAACGGAGAACTGCATTTTTCCGTATATAATCAAGGGTGTCTTATCCCAAAAGAAAACATAAAGAAGATATGGGAGAAATTTTATCGTGATAATCGTTCAGCGTACAGAGGTTCCGGGCTGGGACTGGCGATTGTTGCGCAGGTTCTGTCTATGCAGAAATTGAATTATGGTGTAAAAAATCTCGCAGATGGTGTTCAGTTTTATTTTTCTATTCCTACAGTTAAATAAAACGTCATTCTCATTTTTTGTGGTTCTGCTTTCTATAATTGAGAGCGGAGCCATTTTTATAGTTAACGACATTAGGAATTTCGTTTACTATATTTCACATCAACTTCACATCAATCTCACACCAACTTCACTTCATTTTCTTACAGTCATATCACAAAAGGGCAGGAACCCAAAACAAAGGAGGACAATTTATGACATTTTTAGATTTGGAATGGTATTGGTGGCTGCTGATTGTGGTAGTGGCGATAATCGCTGTCCCTTTCAAAATCAAGTTTATGAAATGGTGGAGCATGCGCCAACAGGAAAAGAAGAATAAGCAACAGGGAAGATGGGGGGATGATGAATGATTGAAGTCAAAAATCTGACGTTTTCTTATGGAAAGGATAAGCAGGCCCTGCACGGCTTGGATTTTACGGTAGGGGACGGTGAAATTTTTGGATTTTTAGGACCCAATGGTTCCGGCAAATCTACAACGCAGAAAATCCTTACAGGAATTTTGAAAGGACACGGCGGTAAAGTATCACTATTTGGAAAAGATATTGCTACAGCGCATACACGGGACTTTTTTCAAAAAATAGGTGTTTTATTTGAGTTTCCTTATCTCTATTCAAATTTGAGCGCTGTTGACAACCTCAAATATTTTTCCTCGTTTTATCCTGCAGAGCAATTACGGGATATTGAAGAATTACTGGAAGCGTTGGAATTTAAGCGTGATTTTCTTAGAAAACCAGTTTCTTCTTACTCGAAAGGTATGCGGCAGCGCGTAAGTATGGCAAGAGTGCTTATAAGCAATCCTAAACTGTTGTTTTTGGACGAACCGACCAGCGGACTTGACCCGTCCGGCGCAGTTTTGTTCCGCAGGATGATAGAGGAAGAACGCAGGAAAGGTACTACAGTATTTTTAACCACTCATAATATGCTGGATGCCGATTTGTTATGTGACAGGGTAGCTTTTATTACAAATGGGAAGATTGCAGCATTAGACACTCCGAAAAAGCTGAAAGAGAAAAACAGCAATCAACGTGTTAAAATCTGCTACCTGTATCAGGATAAACGGGAAGAAAAAACAATCGAAGCCCAGGAATTAGAAGCCGGTATTCCCTTTCCCCATGATGAGATTATCAGCGTCCATTCGGAAGAACCGACTTTAGAGGATATGTTTATTCAATATACGGGGAGGGGGCTGTCTTAATGTGGAAAGATTTTATTTCTCTATTCAAAAAAGATTGTCAAATGATGATAGCCGGAAAATTTTTTCTGCTTGCGGTTGGTTCTCTTCTCCTTTACACATTGTTTATTAACTTCGGTTATATAAAGTTTATGAAAGCTGAATTGTACCATGTATATTTGTATGATCCGCAGGGTACACAGCCGCAGGCGTCTAACCTGATCTATCCTGTAATATCATTGGAGGAATTAGAGCAGGCTCTTGTTACAGATACAACCAGCATAGGGATAGATGCCGGTTCCGGCGCGCCCGATATCATTCTTTATTATGGGAGTGAAAAGGTTGACAGGCACCGTGCTGACTATGCACGCTCACTCTTGTACCCGGATAACGGATATACAGCTAAAACAGTAGGGGTAAATACACCCGAATTAAAACAGCGGAAAGAAATAACCTGCGAACTGTTGTTTATTGAGATTGTTGCCGTTGGATTTTTAGGGATTGCTTCTGTTCTGTTCAAAGAAAAGCAAATGGGAGTTATTCGCGTTCATGCTGTTCTTCCTTTGAAAAAAAGTCTGTTTATTTTATCGAAGATTGTTATTTTTTTATCAGCAGACTTAATATTTGCTGCATTGATGACCGTATTCAACATAGGGGTTGCTGATACAATCCATATCTTACCCGCTGTATTAGTACAGACTGCAATCCTGTCTCTTGTTATGGCATTGGCGGGTTTTGGGTGTACGATGGTGCTGAATGATTTCAAACAATTTTCACTTGCTTATTTGGTAATTGCTGTTTTTGCAGCCACACCCGTATTTTTGGCAGCGAATACCTCTATAAAAATGGCTTGGATAGGCTGGCATCCGTTTTACCAAATTTATATGGGATTAAAAAATGCTTATTTTGGAACACCTGTAACTGACCCTGTTTATTACATTTGCTCTGCTTGTGGAATTGCCGCCCTGTTTATGGTTATTCAAATCGCGTTTCGGAAAGAAATGGGAAAGGAGGGCTGATAATGGGAGGATTGATTTATCAGCTAAAAAGTGTTCGGAAAGATAAATTTTGTATCATGTCTTTTCTTTTGCCCCTGATAGTTGCTTTTATCCTGAATTTTATCGGGGCTATTGATTTTTCTACGCTAAGTGAATTTCACTTTGGTGTAATACAGGACAATTTGCCGGCCGGAACAATCTCATGGTTAGAACGATATGGAACTGTAACCGAATATAAGACGCAGGAGGATTTGATTGCTGCTGTCAATGATCCCTCTACAAACTTTATAGGTGTGGAAGCTGACAGCAACGGTATTAAAACGATGCTGTCCGGTGATGAAATGGATATATGGCGGCAAACAGCAGATACGCTTCCTGCATTATACAGAGATTATGAAAATGCAGAAGAAATAACGGTTACAATTTTAGAGCGTCCCGACCCAATGGAGGGATTTCAAAATATATTTATTGCCGCAACGCTGATTGTTGCAATGTTTATGGGATGTACTTTTAATGCAATGAACATCATAGAAGAAAAGGAAAGTGGCGTTGCACTGGTCAATCAAATATTACCAATGACACATAGCCGGTATATCATTCAAAAAATTTTTGTTGGCTTTGTCTGCGGAGGCTTGTCCGCCGTCTTCACAGCCTGTATTTGCTTCCGATTATCGATCCAAAATGCGCTTTTGATGTTGGCACTGATTATTCTTTCGGCATTTGTAGCTGCATTGATCGGGTTGTTTATAGGAGAATCTGCGGAAAACCTTATGGTTGGAGTTGTTTATATCAAGGTAGTGCTGATAATATTTATTGCCGTACCATTACTATCCTATCTGCTGGGAGCAGACGGTTTAGCTTTGGTATTCTGCAATCTTATTCCGTCCAATGCAACTTTTGAGGGCATTATGAGTTTGGCAGGCGGCACTGAACAAATAATTACAAAGGATATACTTATCCTTACGGCACATTGTCTTGTCTGGTTTTTGCTTTATTTAGCAATCGCTGAATGGAAGAAGAAAAACAAATAGAAATATAAAATTACAACTTGCCGCACGACTGAATGAATCAAAACAGTAAAAATCGGGAAGACCCATAAAACGGTGCTTCCCGACAAAAATAAAAAGCGGGTGATGGGAATCGAACCCACGTATCCAGCTTGGAAGGCTGGTGTTCTACCATTGAACTACACCCGCATAAACGCATATATAAATTTAAAACCTTAATTATCCTACCATAAAAATTGATAAAAGTCAATTTCGTGTCATCTGTACATATCATACAAAATAAATCCGGATTTTCCCGAAAATTTGAAAAAAACATAGAAAGACAGATAGCATGATGATACAATATAGATTACAGGAGGAAGGAATTATAATTTTTCCTGCCTCATATCTATAGAAGGGACGGTGAAATACTATGGCTGTTGGAAGACAGGAAACCGGAGCGGACAGGAAGCATATTCTGATCGTGGATGACGATCCCACTGAGCTGAAGACGCTTCGATACTATTTACAGGAGAGCTATAAGGTAACGCTGATCAGTTCCGGCAGGACGGCGGTGGATTTTCTGACAAAGTATACGCCGGACCTGATTCTTCTGGACTATTTGATGCCTGTCCATAATGGCGCAGCCGTTTTGAAAGATATTCAGAGCAGGGTGGAGACGAAGAATATTCCGGTCTTTTTCCTGACAGGGCAGACGGATGCGGATACGATCCGTGAATGCCTTGCGCTGCATCCGGCGGGCTATATTGTGAAGCCGGTAGCGAAGACGGCTCTGCTGGACAAGATGAAGGAAGTACTCGGATAAGGTTTTGGAAGGTATATGGAGAGACAGGTATGATGAATCGGGAGGAAACAGAAAGGGAAGGAAGGCCGGAAGAGGATCCGCGTCTATGGCAGATGGCGGGGATCGACACAGCCGCAGGACTGGAATATGCCGGGGAGGACGGCGCGCTGTACAGGGAGATTCTGGCGGAATATATCTCCTGTATCGAGGAACAGGCGCAGGCGGTTGAAGACGCTCTGGCGGCAGAGGATATCGAGACTTTTACGATCATGGTGCATTCCCTCAAAAGCACATCCCGGACGATCGGGGCGCAGACGCTTTCCGACCGGGCAAGAGAACTGGAAGAGCACGCCAGGCGGCAGGAGTGGGAGCAGATCCTGAAAAAAGCGCCGCAGGTGCTGGCGGATTACAGAGGACTGTATGCGGTCATTGCACCTTATTGTCCGCCGGAGGAGCCGGAATGGGAGAAGAGACCGGCGGATCGTGAGGCTGTGGCTGAGCTGTTGGCCGGGCTGTGGGACAACTTGGAGGCATATGATTCCGCAGGTGCGGAGAAAGCGGTGGAGACGCTTTTGTGTTATGATCTGGAGGAGGCTTTTTTGGCGTATCTGGAGGAGCTTACTGCGGCACTGGGCAGATTTGACTATGAAGGCTGCAGGAAGATCGTCAGGCGTTGGCGCGAGGTTTGGTAGACGACCAAAGAGCAGGGAAGTTTTGGAAGTGTTCCTGGCAGGGCCTGTGCGGGCACGGACAGGAACAGAGGACAGAGGATTTATGGAAAAGGCATATAAACTGGAGTTTGCCGGGGAGCGGACGGGAAGCCTCTATGTGAACTGCTGCGGGCTTTCGCAGACGGAGGGGCTGCACAGCTTCGGACCGGCGCTGAAACCGCATTATCTGGTACATTATATATTGAGCGGGAAAGGAAGATTTTCCATCGGGGGCAAGGAGTATCCGCTGGAGGCGGGCTACGGCTTTTTGATCACCCCGGATGAGCTGGCATTTTATCAGGCAGACGAGAGCGATCCCTGGACTTATGTGTGGGTGGGGTTCAGCGGCACTCAGGCGGCGGAATATGTGAGCAACATCGGGTTGTCTGTGCGGCAGCCCGTTTTTTGGTCGGAGGCTTCGGAACAGCTGTACGGTATCGTGAAGGATATGATGGAGCACAATACCTTCGGGCTTTCCAACGATCTGCGGCGCAACGGCCAGCTGGGCATCTTTTTGTCTGTGATAGCGGAGGGCACTACGGTGGAGGAGAAGAACGAAGCCGACAGAGCCAATACCTACGTGCGCAAGGCGGTTTCTTTTATCCAGAGCAACTACTGTAATTCGATCAAGGTGACGGACGTGGCGAAGTATGTCTGTATCAATAGAAGTTATCTTTATACGCTTTTTCAAAATTCCATCGGTATGTCGCCTCAGCAGTTTCTGACGGCGTTCCGTATCACGAAGGCCACGGAGCTTTTGCAGCTGACTTCACTGCCCATCGAGAGCATCGCGCTCTCCTGCGGCTATCATGATCCGCTGGTGTTCACCAAAGCATTTAAGCAGATGAAAAAAATGTCTCCGACGGCATACCGCAGGGAGATGCAGAAGGGTGAGACGAGGCGGAACAAGGAGTATTTAAAACAGGTGGAGGATTTTATCAACCAGATCAACAGCTTGAAATAACATTTTGACAGGTTTGTGTAACAATGGGGTATTTAAGTCAGGCCGGCTTTTATATATGATAACAGTAAGAAAGAGCGAGACGGCTCTTGGGAACTGCCGCAGATCATCCGGGGACAGTTTCTTAACATATTGGCAGAAGCAAACGGCAGGAAAGAGAAGGAGGACATCTTAAATGAAGGAAGCGGTATTAGAGAAGTTCAGAGAACTTTTTGGGGATGCAGAGGGTGTGAATGTGTATTTTGCGCCGGGGCGTGTGAATTTGATCGGCGAACATACGGATTACAACGGCGGACATGTTTTTCCCTGCGCATTGACGATCGGTACTTATGTGGCTGCCCGGAAGAGAGCGGACAGGAAACTCACTTTTTACTCCATGAATTTTGACAGGCTCGGTATCCTCGAGGGCAGTCTGGACGACCTGACGCCTTTGAAGGACGCGGACTGGACCAGCTATCCGAAGGGAGTCATGTGGGCATTTGCCGGCAGGGGCATGGAGATGGACTGTGGTCTGGATATCGTGTTGTACGGCAATATTCCCAACGGTTCCGGTTTATCCTCCTCCGCATCTCTGGAAGTAGTGACCGGTTATATGCTGAAGGATCTGTACGGGTTTGATGTGACGAATGTGGATCTGGCGAAGATCGGACAGTACTCGGAGAACAATTATAATGGTATGAACTGTGGCATTATGGATCAGTTCGCGTCCGCCATGGGGAAGAAGGATAATGCCATTTTCCTGGATACGGCGGATCTGTCCTATGAGTATGCGCCGCTTGTGCTAGACGGCGCGAAGATTGTTGTGACCAACAGCAACGTGAAGCATTCTCTGGTGAATTCGGCTTACAACGAGAGACGCAGCGAGTGTGAGAAGGCTCTGGAAGAGCTGCAGACGGTGGTTGAGATCAAAGGGCTTGGCGATCTGAACGAGGAAGCATTTGAGGCTCACAAGGGAGCGATCCAGAGTGAAGTGCGGGTCAGAAGAGCGAAACACGCGGTTTATGAGAACCAGAGGACGATCCGTGCGGTGGAAGCGCTTAAGAAGAATGACTTAAAGCTGTTCGGTGAGTTGATGAATGCTTCCCATGTGTCGCTTCGCGATGACTATGAGGTATCCTGTGAGGAGATCGACGTGCTGGTGGAGGAAGCGTGGAAGGTTGAAGGCGTGATCGGTTCCCGTATCACGGGCGGCGGCTTCGGCGGCTGTACCGTCAGCATCGTGCGCGATGAGGCGGTAGATGCTTTCCGGGAGAAGGTCGGCGCGGCATATCAGGAGCGTGTGGGCAGGACGGCTGATTTCTATGTAGTGGAGATCGGAGACGGCCCCTGCAGACTGTAAAGAGCAGGAAATGCCGCATCTGTCGTCAGCATCAGGCGCTCAGAGCGGCACAGACACAGACAGCGCAGGGAGTGTGCAGAAATGAGGAGCGACATGATACAGAAAAATATTAGAAAACTGGTACAATACGGGCTGCAGACGGGATTGATCACGGAGGCGGATAAGATCTATACGACCAACAGGCTGTTGGAGCTGTTTCATCTGGATGAGCCGGAGGACGGGGAAGAAGAGCCCGGCATGAGCGTAGACGAGCTGGAAGAGGTATTGTCTGCCATGATGGATTATGCCTATGAGCAGGGCATTATGACGGAGAACAGCATCGTATACCGGGATCTGTTTGATACGAAGATCATGAGTATGCTGGTGCCAAGGCCGAGTGAGGTGATCGCCGAATTCGAGGCCAGGTACGGGAAGAGTCCCGAAGAAGCTACGGAATATTTCTACAAGCTGAGCCAGGATACGGACTATATCAGAAGATACCGTATCAGGAAGGATCAGAAATGGATCGCGCCGACCAAATACGGCGATCTGGATATTACCATTAACCTGTCCAAGCCGGAGAAGGATCCCAAGGCCATTGCAGCGGCCAAGACCGCGAAGCAGAGCGGTTACCCGAAATGCCTGCTGTGTATGGAGAACGAGGGTTACGCGGGGCGCGTCAATCATCCGGCGAGACAGAATCACAGGGTGATTCCGGTGGTGATCAACGGGAGCCGCTGGGGATTCCAGTATTCCCCGTATGTATATTACAACGAGCACTGCATCGTATTTAACGCACAGCATATTCCGATGAAGATTGAGCATGACACATTCTGCAAGCTGTTTGATTTCGTGAAGCAGTTCCCGCATTATTTCGTCGGTTCCAATGCAGATCTGCCGATCGTGGGCGGATCTATCCTGAGCCATGATCATTTCCAGGGCGGGCACTATGAGTTTGCCATGGCGCGGGCCGGGGTGGAAAGGCGCTTTACGATCAAAGGATTTGAGGACGTGGAGGCAGGGATCGTGAACTGGCCGATGTCCGTGATCCGTATTTCCGCGGAAGATTCTGACAGGCTGGTGGCGCTGGCGGATGTGATCCTGAATGCCTGGAGAGGCTACACAGACGAGGCGGCGTTCATCTTCGCCGAGACGGACGGGGAGCCCCACAACACGATCACGCCCATTGCCAGAAAAAGAGACGGCAGGTTCGAGCTGGATCTGGTGCTGCGCAACAACATCACGACACAGGAACATCCGCTGGGCGTATACCATCCTCATGCGAAGCTGCACCACATCAAGAAAGAGAATATCGGTCTGATCGAAGTAATGGGACTGGCGGTGCTGCCCGCCAGATTGAAGGACGAGATGGAGAAGCTGGCGGAAGCAATCCTGAACGGAGCGGATATCCGTAAGGATGCGCTGTTGGAGAAACATGCCGACTGGGTGGATGAGTTCCTGCCGAAATATACGGACGTTACCGCGGATACCGTGATGGACATCCTGCATAAGGAGATCGGCAACGTGTTCATGGAGGTATTGGAGGATTCGGGAGTCTATAAGCGTAATGAGGAAGGTCAGGCGGCGTTTGACAGATTTATTGCGGCCCTGAATGAGTGAGACAACATCATAATCTGACTGTAAAAAGAAATGAGGCGGAATCTTACGATTTCGCCTTTATAGACATACGGCGCTATTGACCGCATGCAGATCAGTCTTGGCAGGAAAAAAGTAGTGTAGCTCATCATTTCTGGGGGTTGATCTGCCAATCTGTCAGAATTGCAGTTTTATACAAATTTTGTTGGGGACGTATTAAAAAGGTTCACTGATACCAAGCATATTTCTCAGAAAACTGTCGCAGGCCTGTTGCTGCTGCGGATTCAGTTGTTGATACAGGGACATATGATTTCGGTATTTTTTGAGATGGAACATGTCATTTGCCAAAAGTAAATCTGCGCTAAGACGCTCCTCAGCAAGACACAGAACATAATCTGTAGAGACATGAAAGAAACGTGATAAATGGCTTACAAGCATGGCGTCGGGAATGGTTATTTCACATTCGATCTTACTCAGCATGGATTGATTGAGACTCAAATTTTCTGCAAGTGCCTGTTGCGATATTCTTTTTTCCAACCGTAAATCTTTGATTCTTGTTTTCATTGTGATTCCTTTCTATCATTGTAGGTCAATTTGGCGGAAGAAATATTCCGATTCGTAATAAGGGTATTCTGTGAAGAATAATTTACAGAAAGAAATCACAAATGATAGTAGAAAAAACGCATTATATACAATATATTGTATTACGAGTATAGAAAAGTAATAGATATAGTATGCGAGCGCAGAAATACATGATAACTAAACTGTGAACGATAATATATGGATAAAATTAATGAATCATTATTTTTATGAAGTGTCAGTGCGATGAAAAGCATTGTGCCATGGTAAAAGGAGAGGAATGGACAGAAAATTGACGGAGTCATATGTGTGCATCGACCTGGAGACTACGGGTCTGGAAGCGAAGCGGGATAGGATCATCGAGATCGGCGCCGTGCAGGTGGAGAATAACAGGATCGTCAGGGAGTGGGAGACTTTCGTTGATCCGGACAGGAAGCTGGATGAGAACATCGCCGCCCTGACAGGTATTCACGACGAACAGCTGTGCGGAGCACCGCAGATCGCGGAAGTGCTGCCGGAAGTGTTTGCGTTTATCGGAGATCATGTACTGCTTGGGCACAGAGTCATGTTTGACTATGCCTTTCTGAAAAAGGCGGCCGTGGACAACAGGATGTCCTTTGAAAAAAGAGGGATCGATACGTTGAAGATTGCCCGTAAGTACCTGCCGCAGTTAGAGAGCAGGGGACTGGAATATCTGTGCAGATATTACGGGATCCGGCACTGCGCCCACCGGGCGCTCGAGGATGCAAGGGCCACGGTACTGCTCTATCAGAAACTTGCAGAACAGTTCTACGAAAAAGAAGCGGCCGTGGACGATCAGAATCTCTTCTGTCCAAGACCGCTCTGTTACCATGTAAAAAGAGATACGCCCGTCACGATTCCGCAGAAAGAGCAGTTATATAAACTGGCAGACAAGCATAAACTGGTATTAGAGTATGATATTGAGAAGCTTACGCGCAGCGAAGCTAGTCGGCAGATTGATCGGCTTCTTGCAGAATACGGACGATAGTCTTCTGCATGGCGGAGTTTAAGACTTCGGCTATCGGGTAGAGGCTGCCGATCTTCTCCGGGGTATGCTGCTCCTTATAGATCCGGCACAGCAGACGGTAGGTGCTGCTGATGTCTGTGCCGGTGGATACGGCAAACTCCAGCATCTGACAAGCCTCCGTCAGATATCCGGCGTCGTAGAGCAGCTGCGCCCACTGCTGCAGGGTGCGCACGAGAAGGGTGTAATTCTGGTCGTACTGTGTCAGAAGGTCGATGTTGGGCGCGCCGTAGCGAAGTTTCAGCTCCGTATTGCTGATACCTGTGAAGTTGACGATAGGCAGGTCTTTGAGCGTGAGGATGATCTGCTTATAGTCCTCGACTTTGGGGACATCCTCTAAAAGCGTCATCGGGAATGTCTCCATGGGCAGCCTGATGTAATCCAGATCGTCCAGAGATTTGCGTCTGGTACTGTTGGCTTCCCGCTCTCTGGCCCAAAAATCCTGTTCGATAGCCGCCTGGTCCTTTTTGTTCTTCCGTATGTTGACTGCGATGGCAATAGAGAGGGTGGCAACACTTGCAAAAAACACTAAATTCATATATAATATCCTTTCAGTAAAACTTACATGATGCGGTAACTGTCGGATGACAGACCATAGGAAGAGGAGTACCTTATGTTTAACAGAAAAACAAGGAAGATCATTTCTTCCATAATTGTTATTATTGTCGTACTGGCGATGATCCTGCCGCTTTTTACGACAGTATTATAAGTGCAGCGCGGTAGGAAGATTCCTGCTGCTATATTTTATCACATAATTCCCGTCAGGGCAATTTTAAGGTAATCGAGGAAGGGTGAGGTTATTATTATGAAAAAAATGTCTGTCATGTTACCGGTGATCATGGCTTTGGTGATGGCTGCTGCCATGCCGGTACATGCAAAAGAAGACAAAATACAAACGGGCATCTACGTGAACGACATGAATCTGTCCGGCATGACGATCGAGGAGGCCAGACAGACGGTGCAGTCTTATGTAGATTCCTTTGGCGGGTCACAGATCACGCTGCATGCCGTCGAGGAGGGAACGATCGTTACGACCGCATCCGAGCTTGGCCTGAAATGGGGCAATGAAGGGATTCTGCAGGAGGCTGCACGCTTTGGCCGGGACGGAGACATCCTGCAGTGTTATAAGGAATTGAAGGATCTGGAATATCAGAATAAAGTATATGATGTAGCTTTCGACTTTGACAAGGATAAGATCCGGGCGCTGATTGAGGAGAACGGCGCACAGTACAACCAGGAGGCTGTGAATGCGTCTTTAGTCAAGACCGAGACCGGTTTTCAGGTTGTGGAGGGACAGCCGGGTATTCTGATCGACACGGCGGTTTCCACGGATGCGGTTTACGATTACCTTTTAAACGAGTGGAACGGCGGGGCATGCGATATCGATCTGGCCGTTACGGTGGATGAGCCGGCGGGTATGGCCGAAGAGCTGGCGAAGGTGAAGGATGTGCTGGGCACTTTTACCACCAGCTATTCGAGTTCCGGCGGATCGAGAAGTGCGAACGTGGCCAACGGCTGCAAGCTGATCAACGGGCTTACCCTGTATCCGGGTGAAGAGTTCTCCTGCTATGAGACGGTATCGCCCTTTTCGGAGGCTAACGGGTATTATATGGCAGGCTCCTATCTGAACGGGCAGGTGGTGGACAGTCTGGGCGGCGGAATCTGTCAGGTTTCCACTACTTTATATAATGCGGTTCTGAATGCGGAACTGGAGGTGACGGAGCGTTACAACCATTCGATGATCGTTACCTATGTGGATCCTTCCGCGGATGCCGCGATCGCGGAATCTTCGGGCAAGGATTTCAAGTTTAGGAATAATCTGGACGCGCCGATTTATATTGAAGGGATCACGACGCCGGATAAGAAGATCACGTTCACGATCTATGGCGCGGAGACGAGGGCGCCGGGCAGAGAAGTGGTCTACGAAAGTGTTGTGCTGGAGAGGATCGCACCGGATACCGAGGTGATCAATACAGACGCTTCCCGTCCGGTAGGATACTGCTCCGTACAGTCGGCGCATATCGGCTATAAAGCGCAGCTGTGGAAGGTAGTCCGTGAGAACGGTGTGGAAGTGAGCAGAGAGCAGGTTAACAGCAGTTCTTATATGAAAGCTCCGAGAAGTGCGACGGTGGGGATCGCCACCGAGGACGAAGGGGCGTATAATGCCA
>OFFQ01000866.1_pt1 | contig 20321 bp, 16 predicted proteins | sample 1521411 | NCBI WGS metagenome assembly OFFQ01 (sample SAMEA3504110, study PRJEB24116) | mouse gut metagenome | biome: mouse gut; feature: mouse-associated habitat; material: faeces | place: Denmark | collected 2011 | reverse complement strand
GCCGTCCTCGTAGATGCAGTTGCAGGGCACCAGGAGCTTCCCGGCAAGGTCGGCCCAGGCGGGGTATTCGGAGAGGTCTGTCTTGTCCCCGCTGTCCGTCCAGGCCTCTGTATCGCTGTCCCAGGTCCATATGGTGTCGGTGGTGCCCACAATAGCCCACCAGCCGTTTTGACCGGCGGGATACGCTGCTTGGAGAGATTCCGGGTCTGCATACCAGCCCTTTACTCCAACGGCCATTTGCGCGGCCTGTTCTGCGCTTTCCGCTGCGGCCGCAGCGCTGGCTGCCGCCTGGAGAGCCGCCGCCTGGGCGCTCTCGCTGTTTTCCGCCGCAGTGGTGGCGGCGGAGGATGCTGTCTCTGCGCTCTCTGCTGCGGCGGACTGGCTGACCTCGGCCTCCCTGGCGCTTTCCTCTGCGGACTTCGCTGCCGCAAGCGCCTGTGCAGAGAGCTCCTGAAGCGTTTTATATTCATCGGTGCTTTCAATCTCCCCAGGCGGAATCATGGAGGGAGCACAAACAACCATAAACGTTGCTGTTTTAAGCACATTTTCCGCCTGTACCACTTCCATTTCTGCCATCATCTCCCCTGGATGTGTCAGCATTTGCTGGGTGAGGATGGCAAAAACCGTATTGCCAGTACCGAACAGCGCAGGGTTGTAAACGTGGTGGCCGTCCAATTTCTCCATGCGAATATTCACGGAATACCCTGCCGGCAGAATATAGGGGACGCCGTTATTGTACAGGTCCACCGCCACTACCCGCATATTGTTGTCATACTGTTTGGCGTATACTCTGGGCGGCACGCCGGAATAAGCAAAATCAATTTTGATGCGCTGCTCAATTTGGTAGTTTTCCATCGGTGTCCTCCTTTAATTTGCCGCTATCGCCAGGACTGTCCACCTCTCCCCATTTCTGTCCGTTATGGTTTCGGGAGAAAAATCGAGACCGTCTACTCGAAGTGTTTCGGTGTTTATAGTCGAAGTTTCAATGGAATTTGCTTCAAACTCTCCATTCACACGAAACCACTCACGCACCTGCAAGTTATTTACCATCACAAAGTCAGACTTTAGATAATCTAAATTGAGATTATCCGTTCTTACATCTGACGTGATTTTTCCTCCTTGTCCCGAATTAAGATTGATACTTACCTTCGTTGTGCCTCCTTCTTTTAATTCAAGACCAGATTCGGATAATATCAAAACGCCATTTCCTACTTTTTGTTTGATGTATATTTTGCCATCGTCCAAGTCCATTTCTGTTATTCCATTTACGCTGACTATTCTTCCACTTTTTATCCGTTCTGCATTTAAACTTCCGGTGTTAATACTGGAAGCGTCAATATTGATGATTTTTGCAAGTGCCGCATCTAAAACACCTGTTTTTATCAGGCTGGCATTCAAACTTCCAGTGTTAATATTGGAAGCGTCAAGGTTAATCACTTTCGCCAACGCCGCATTCAATGTTCCCGCCGTGATAAAATCCGCCACAATGGACCCATCTTGGGTCATCGCCAGGCCATAGGGCCCGTTGTACCCATGGGAGGAGTACCCCAGTCCCGCCTTGTTCCATCTCCACACCTTGACGGCGGTCTTGATATCCGGGGTATCCATGATGAGGATTTCATCCGGCTCCTTGCTGCCGGTGGAGGAATGAAGGACCACGTATCCGCCCTTGTTGCCGGTAATCTGTCCGGTGGCAGAATCCACCGCCTGCTGTACAAAGGTTTTGTCCGGAGCCTGTTCAATTTTCTGCTGCTGGGCGGCGATGGTGTCCGCAATATTGGTTCTGGCGTCCCCCAGCTCCACCGATTTGTAGCGGTCCAGCAAGGCATCGTAGACTGTCCGGACACATTTAGCGGTTGCAGATACTCCCAGGGACGGAAACTCCACATTCACAGTATCGCAAAGCTCCACCCGCTCCAGCAGCCCGATATCCTTATACTCCTCGGTCTGCTCCAGGGGGACAAAACTTACCGTCAAGCTCACCTTTGGCACCCCAATATGGTTGGCTTTTATGTAGGCCTCCGCCCGGACCCGGAGCTGGTCCTCGGTAGGTGGTTCCTGAAATTCGGATGAGAGGTCCAGGGTCATAATCCGGGTAAAGTCGTAGTTTCCGGGGGCCAGCAGTATTTTTTCCGGGAGCTGCACCAGCGCCCCCTCCATGCTGCTCCAGTAGGGGTATACCCCCGTGTACACCCCGGCGATGTTCTCGTCCTGGGTGAGGTCGGTGAGGTTCTTTCCGTACCGGATGGACGCTCCCCGGTTCTGTCCCCTTTGGTTGTACAGGCGGACGGTGTAACGGTCGAATTTGTACTCTCCGCCGTAAACGTCTAAAACGCTGCCTTCTCGCCCTCCCAGAAGGGACCGGAGGGCCACCGGGGCAGTAATCCCCATAGTGCCTGCGGTGTCCTTATCGGTCCAAAAGGAAAATGGGGTGGGGATGGCGGAAGAGCTTTTTAGCTTTTCCATGGCGTCCGGAGCCGATTCCGCAGCAAAGGGCGATGCCGGCACCCCCGCCAGGTCATAGCTGATGTGCTCGCCGTAGATCGTCACCAAACCGCCCATCGGCTTGGTGGTGCGGTACACCCGGAATGGCTGCGGGTCATCCACCGGGTTAGGCTTTGCCAGGATGATGCACCGGGGGGCGATTTCCTTATAGTGGATGCCGGAAACAGGATAGGTCATCTCCAGCTCAAAGGCCCCGTTTCGCTCCTCTATGATCACGCAGGAGGCGGCATCGGTGAGGACGCCCAGGCCGTTGGAGCCAAAGGCGGTCTCCTGGGAGGGGTATAAAACAGGCTTCATTTTTGCGCTCCTTTCACAGTGTCCACCAGTGGGGGGTAATCTCCACCGATTCCACCCCGCCGCTCCACGCAATTTCGTTCTCCCCTGGAGCTAAACGGGGAAACTCCGCCGCCTGGATGGCGGTATTTTTATTTTCTGTCCCCCGATATGCGTTTTGTGTCCGGCTGTCCAGCATGATGTGGCCGTCCAGTTCCAATATCTTCACTGGGTAGGCGCCAATCTGCACCGTTCCGGGGCCGCTGCCGGTTATTTTAACGAGAGGCTCGGATGCAAACATATAAGGGTTGCGGAGCCTGCCAGGGGCCTTGTAGAGAACGGGCCATTCGCCAAGCCTGGAAAAGCGCTGGGGCTTGCAGTCGAAGGTCAGCTCAAAGGGGGCCAAAACCCGCATCCGGATCTCTGTTTTGGGACCGGTGCTTATCCGAGCCAGGCGGTAGAAATCCGGTTCATCGGATACAGACAGCCGGTGGTATCCGGGAGCGGCCAGGCACCACCCCACAATGGTGGAAAGCGCCAGGTCGACCCGCTCCTGGGCAAGGGCGAAGCAGCGGGCAGAACCGGAGATATTGGCGTAGGAACCATCGAAGAAATGGATGTCCCCATTGCGCCCCGGAACCGACAGGGTATCCACCTTTGCATGGGGGGCGGAGAAGCTCACCGGCCCCTGGAGCCGGAGCCCCACATCCTCGCAGCAGATATCATCCAGCCAAAAAAGATCATGCTGGCGCAAACGCATTCCCCCTTTGTGTCATAAACTGAAGCTCCTGGGCTATCGCTCTGGCGAGGCTTTGCTCGCTGCTGTACTGCGCCCCGCTGATGTTGATATACACATCCCCGTAAGGCGCCGCGGGGGCCCTTGGGGCGCTGGCAGCGTCTGCCGGAATGGCCCCGATCATCTCCATCTGCATCTGGCTGGTGAGGCTGCTCAGGGCGTCCTCCACCCGCCAGGTGTTGGAACGGATGCCTCAGGCCAGCCCGGCCATAAAATCCGGCATCCAGGTCTCATAATCCCGCAGGGGGCCTTCATCGGGACGGGAGAAGTGCAAAAAGCTGGCGATGCGTCCCGCAAGGTTTTTTACCGTGTTCAGCAGGTTTTGCATCCCGCTGGTGATACCGTTGGCAAAGCCTTGTATCATGTCCCGGCCCCAATTTAAAGCGGAGGAGGCAAGGGTGGAGAGTATGCTTTCAATCGTGTTTTTGATGCTGGTAACTGCTGTAAAAATCGAACTTGCCATACCACTGATTCCGGAAGAAAAAAGCTGCATGGTTTGGCTGCCCATATTTTTGAGACTGGAAAACAGCTCGTTCATAAAGCCAAGGGGATTCTGAAGAACTTCCTTTACCGTGCTCAATAGGCTTTCCCCCATCGAGCGAATTCCATCTGCGATGCTAGTTATGAGAATTGCTCCCAAATGGATCCAGTTGACATTGGTAATGGCATTCCAGATGGCCCCAATAATTTGGGGCATATTCATCAAAATTACCGGAATGTTCTGTATAAGGCCCGCCACCAGTTTTGCAATAAGCTCCAGCCCTGTAGCAATTAGCTTTGGCGCATTCTCGTTGATCATACAGGCAATATTCGATACGATTTCCGAAATCGTTGTGAGCAGTTCAGGAAGTGCCTGAATAAGACCGCCAGCCAGCGTTTGAAGGAGAATAATTGCAGAATCCACCAGTTCTCCGGCCCCTTCACGAAGGCCGCCGGAAAAACGAAGAAGCGCCTCGATGCCGGTGGCGATTAGCTGCGAAAGGTTGGATTGGAGGTAGCCAATAAAGCTAGCGAGCATTTCCTGGGCGGTGTCAAGAAGGGCCGGAACATTGCTGGCAATTCCCGTTGCAAGAGCTTCCAGAAGCTGTATTCCAACACGAATAACCTCCGGGATTTTCGATGCAACCATATTCAGTCCATCGGTGATGACTCCTCCAAGGGAATTCATTAAGCCATCCAAACCACCATCTGTGAAGGCGCTGGAAAGCGCTGAAATGGCATTTGCCCCAAACTGCACAAAATCCCGGAGCTCTGGTGTAAGCCCATCAGAAAGAAGAATTTTTGCCCCTTCCAAAGCCGAATGAAACTTGGTTATATCACTGGCCAAATTGTCTTCCATCGTCTTTGCCATGGCCTGTGCCGTTCCGTCAGCGTTTTCCAGGGAAGAAGCCAGTTTTTCCACATCTCCCGGCGCCGCGGTCATCATCGAAAGCCAGCCAGTCATTGCATCTTGCCCCGCAATTGTGGCGGCGCAGTTGAGCTGTTCCTCTTCCGTAAGGCCTTTCCAGGCTTCCCGGCTATCCATTAAGACCGCCATAAAGTCTCTTGTGCTGCCATCCGTGTTATAAAACTCTACCCCTAGCTGCTGTGTAAGAGTGCCAAGGGCACCCAGGCTTTCCAAACTGGCCCCGGCATCGGTTGAAAGGCGGGTAAAGATAGAGCCGAGGGCAGTGCCAGCTTTGGAGGCCTCTACACCGGCGCTTGTCATTAAGCCGATAGCCAAAGCCGTGTCGTCTGCGGAATACCCCAACGCGCCAGCCAGAGGGGCGACGGTCTTAAAGGTCTCCCCCATCGTTCCAATGCTGGTCTTGGCGTTGCCGGAGGCAACCGCCAGGATGTCTGCAAAATGTCCGCTGTCAGATGCGGATAGCCCAAAGGCGGTTAAGGCGCTGGTGACAACGTCCGAAGTTGAAGCTAAATCCTTGCCGGAAGCAGTCGCCAAGTGCATAATGCCTTCTATACCGCCCAACATGTCTTCCGTTTTCCAGCCCGCCATGGCCATATCGTTCATGGCGTTGGCCGCTTCTGTGGCGCTAAATTTCGTGGACGAGCCCAGCTCCAGGGCCTTGTCCCGCAAACGTGCAAGGTCTTCTGCGGCCGCGCCGCTTACTGCGCCCACCTTGGATATTCCCGCATCAAAGGACATTCCAGCTTCAATCGAGGATTTTGCAAACAGGCCTACCGCCGTCGTGGCCGCGCTAACCGCTGCCGCCCCCGCTTTTGCCGCTGTGGATAAACCAGATTTTAGCTTGCTTGCAAAGGTCTGGATTTTGCTGCTGGCGGCGTCCAGGGCCTGATCATATCCGCTGGTATCCAAGGTTATTTTTACAAATACATCGAAACTTTCCATGGAGTACCTCCTTTTGTGGAAACCGCCACGCCTGGCCCTTCCACCTCAACCCTTAGGGGAATGTTTTTTGCCCCGCAGCAGGGTCAGCATCTGCTTTACAACCTCTTTTGGCGTGCGGGTCTCTTCCGGGTCTTTCGGTTTGTCAAAATCTCTCCATCGCCGGGACATGACCATGCCATGTTTTCCTGCCGAAACAAACCCAGCGGTAACAGCTGTATTTTCTGCAACAGCTTTTAAGGCATCGGTTACATAGGTTTGGAAAGATATCCTCTCGATATCTCGTTTAATAACCGCTGGCAGAAGGGCCAAGTATGCCTTTACTCGGAGCCGGGGGAGGGTGCAGAGGGCGCAGAGCGTGGGGCCGCCCCCGGCTGCGCGGACAACCTGAAAAAAGACAGCAAATCCTCATCCCGGAACAGTTCGGCGGTTTGCCGCATGGTGTCCAGCACCGGCTGCGCTGCAATCTGCTTTACACTTTTCCCGTTCATCACGGACAAAATGCCATACACATCCGGTCGGTGGGTTTTCAGCAGCAGCGGGACCGCCTCTGTCATGCGGTTCGCAAGCAGCAGCGATTTTCCCATTAGGTTAAGAGGCTGGCTGTTGTCCAGCATCTTCCCCACAGCGTTGACCACCGCCTCATCCGCCACGATGTTGGAAATGTAAGGGGTCATCTCGCACAGGGCGTCCAGGGCCTGATCGGTGTTCAGTTCAGATAATTTCATCGGTCACACCTCCTTCCTCTTGTCCATCTGTATCGGGCGCTGCCGGGGCGGAGCTGTAAAACTCCATCGGCACCTTGTCCTGGGTCTCCACCGTCACATGGCCGGTCAGGTTTACAGAAGTATTGCCCTTGCCGTTCTTGGAGGTTTTCAGGCTGAAGCCGTTGGTGGACAAAGCCTTTCGCACCACCGCGGCCACCCACCCGCCGTCTGCGCGGTCGCCAACCCACCAGATATCTTGCGCGTCGGATACCTTTAGCACTTTGCGGGGAAGGATGTGGGTGGGATCGTTCGTGTCGATATCGGCAGCACCCAGGGCCAGACGAATGGACTGCGGCGAGGTGCCCAGGCTGGTAAATTCCAGGCCACAGTCCCAACTGTCAATTTTTTTCAGCTCCAGCAAGTTGGCCGGGCAGTTGTCCACGTCCTCCCCCATATCGGAGGTTGTAGGCACGCAACGGATCGTGATGCCGCCGGTGGTGGGGCAGATGATGTCCTCATCTTTTACAGCCCCAGGGTTCGCCGGGTCAAATTTATAGAGCAGGATCCCTGCGTCAGTCTGGATTTGTTCAAAGGTATCTGCCGGAATGCGTGTATATTCGCCCATATTGAAACTTCCTTTCTACATCCTGTTTTCAGGCGGTAACTACCGTCTGAATTGTAGACGCCCGCACTGTCCTTTTTCCGGGATATTCGGGGGCTCCCTTGCTTCGTCCCGCTCCTTTGGGACGGCGGGAACATTTTGGGCGGTCTGGGCCTTGTCCAGGCTGTCCTTGAGGCCGCTTATGGTTTCGGTGTGGGCTTCGATGCCCGTGGATTTGAGGGATTTACGGGTAAACGCCATTTTTTCGTTCTCCTTTCCTTTGGCCCCGGTTCTTTGGGGCGAATTTTCTATAAAACCGCAGTGCTTCGCGGGTTTTACCAAAAGAAAAAGCCAACTGCCGAAAAATCCTCGGTAGCTGGCTCCACTTAGCCCTTCCCGCCCACCGCTTAGGGCAGGGAACGATCTTTAATTTTTAACCGGTTCTCGCCGTATCTTCACAACCTTGATGCCGTCCTTTGTGGGTATCAGCTCCACCCGGTCGCCCTTTTCCAGGATGCCCTCGGCAGCTTTGATGGTTTTTTCATCCATTCTTCGGCTCCTCCTTGTTGATAGTCCCGCGCCGCTGCTCGTGGCCCAAGGGATGCTCATCCCATTCGCCTGGAGCGCTCACGTCACGTTTTGTGACAATTTTATTATAGCACCCTTCTTCGACCTTGTCAGCACGTTTCGTGACATTTTTCTTGACACATTTCACGATTCGTGTTAATATGAATCTAAAGAACCAAGAAAGGGGGCAAGAGCATGGCTGCTTTAAGCGATATGTTAGTTTACTTGCGCAAGAGGAAGGCTCTATCCCAGCAGGAGCTTGCAGAAAAATTGGGACTTACAAGAAGCGCCATCGGGATGTACGAGACAGGAAAACGGGAACCCGATCTAGAAACACTGGAGGCTTTTGCGGATTTCTATAACGTGGATATGGATACCCTTACAGGACGCGCAAATGGCAGTATTTCAAATCCACGGGCGCAGCTGAGCGCCATCCCCAATATAGTCCCCCTCCCCCGCACTTATAAAGTGCCTCTTTTGGGCGACATCGCCTGTGGCGAGCCTATCTTTGCAGAAGAAAATTACAATGGCGAAGTTGCTGTTCCGGATAATATACACGCCGACTTTGCTTTGCGCTGCAAAGGGGACAGCATGATCGGCGCCCGCATACGGGATGGGGACCTGGTCTTTGTCCGCCAGCAGGAGGACGTTGACAACGGGGAGATTGCTGCCGTTCTCATTGAAGACGAGGCCACCTTAAAGCGGGTTTACAAGTATCCCGATAAATTGGTGCTAACTCCAGAAAATCCTAAGTATGAGCCCTTGGTCTACACCGGCTATGAACTGGAGAATGTAAGAATTCTTGGACGGGCAGTGGCATTTTTAAGCGTGATTTGACCATCGTTCCATTTTTGGGAGGACTGGCGGCCTCGTTCCAACGCATCTTAAAAACAGGAGAAACCGCAGCCTGGATGCTCAAACCGGTGTGGCTGAAGCCTCCATCTTGACCGAAAACAGGAGCATACGGGAGCATAAGAGCGCATACGGGAGGATAAGAGCGGGGCAGCAGGTTATTAAAAGGCGGTTTTTGGGGGCAAAATCGCCGGAAAACCGCCAGGGAGCGTCCTTGCCCTTTTGTACCCGGATGTGGTACACTGGTAGTGCAAGGCAAGCCAGAAGCACCCCGGCCGGGATGCAGCAGTAGAAGGGCCCCAAAAGGGCGTTCCCTTCCCAGTAGAAAGGAAAAAGAATGAATGTGAATTTTGGCACCCCCAAAGCTCCCCAGGAGAACATCCCCAGGTACAAGGACGCGGGCAAAAAGCTGGGCCGCACCGCCCTGCTGGTGTTTTTGGCGGCGGTGGTAGCGATTGTAGGCTCCGCCTCCTTTACCATCATCAACGAGGGCTACATCGGCGTGAAATACCAGTTTGGTAAAATTGTGGACGATTCCCTGTCCGCCGGGCTGAACTTCAAGCTCCCCTTTGTCCAGACCATCCGGCAGGTGGATGTCCGGGAGCAAATGTACCAGATGGACGCCAATGCCTACACCAAGGATACCCAGACAGTGGAGGGGATCCAGACCAAGCTGAACTATGTCTATGACCGGGGAGAGCTTTCCAATATCATCCGGAACATCGGCATCAACAATGTGGAATCCAAGCTCCTTATCCCCCAGATGCAGTCCATTGTAAAAAATGAGATTGGTCAGTACAAGGCGGAGGACCTGGTGCAGAACCGCACTATAGTCCAGGAGAGCATCGAGGAAAAGCTCCGGGAGAGCCTGGGGCAAAGCGGCATCATCGTGGTGTCCTTCGCCATCGAAAACCTGGACTTTGAGGACGGCTTTGAAGAGGCCATCCGGGCCAAGGTGGTGGCGGAGCAGGAGGCTCTGAAGATGCAGAACAAGACCAAGGAGAAGGAGGAGCTGGCCCGCCAGACGGTCATCGAGGCCCAGGCAGAGGCCGAAAGCCAGAAGATCCGCGCCGACGCGGAGGCCTACGCCATCGAGGCTATCCAGAAGCAGCTCCAGCAAAGCCCGGAGTACATCGAGCTTCAGCGGGTACAGAAGTGGGACGGCAAGTACCCCCAGGTGATGGGAAATAGCGTCAACCCCTTCGTCGCCCTAAACGGCCAGGAGTAACATCCACCTAAAAAACAAGGCCCCTTGGCGGTGGGAACCGTCAGGGGGCTTTTCCTTTGTCGCTTTTAGGTCTCGGCCCGACCGGATAGCTGGTCCGAAATCGCTGCAAACTGGGGGAGGGTCAATTCCTCCGCCCGAACGCCGGGGGAAACCCCCGCCGCCTCCAGGAGAGGACGAAGCTCCTCCTTGGTAAGGCCCAGAGCGGCGGAAAGGGTGTTGAGGATGGTCTTTCGCCGCTGGGAGAAAGACCCCCGCACAACGGCAAAGAAGGTTTCCTGGCTCTTCACCTGCACCGCTGGCGCAGAAAGGACGTCCAGGCGGATGACTGAAGAATCCACCTCTGGCGCAGGGAGAAAGCTTCCTCTGGAGACCGGGAAAAGGATGCGCGGCTCGCTGTAGTACCGCACCGCCGCGGAGATAGCCCCGGATTCCCGGCTCCCCGGCGGGGCACAGATGCGCCGGGCCGCCTCCCGCTGCACCATAACCGTGATGGAGCGGATAGGAAGCTGCTGCTCCAGCAGGGACATAAGGATGGGGGAGGTGATGTAGTAAGGAAGGTTGGCGCAGACTACCACTTCCATCCCCGGAAATTCCTTGGCGATGATGGCGGGAAGGTCCGCCTTCATCACATCCTCGTTGCGGATGGTGACATTTTGGAACTCCCCCAGGGTCTCCGCCAGGATGGGCAGTAGGCGGGAGTCGATTTCGATGCAGACCACCTTGTCCGCCCGGCGGGCCAGCTCGGCGGTAAGGACACCTATCCCCGCCCCGATTTCGATGACCCCCACGCCGGGGGCGGCCCCTCCCTCCTCCGCAATGCGGGGACAGACCGAGGGGTTGACGATGAAATTCTGCCCCAAAGCCTTGGAGAAGGTGAAGCCGTGCTTTTCCATCACCTGGCGGATGACGGCGCGGTTGGTGAGAGGGCCCATGGCAGACGCTCCTTCCGTTCTCTGAAAATTCTGTCCTATAGTATACCATCCCTGCCCTTGGGAATCAATCGTTCCCAGCCTTTGCGTTGTTTAAGCTAATCTGGGGTTTCACCCCAGCCCCCACTTCTTTTTCTTCTTACGAACGAAGAAAAAGAAGCAAAAAGAAGAACGGCCAAAGCTATCAAAATATAGGCGCAGAATCCAAGACTCCAGGCACTCGCTTACGCTGTTTTGCAGGGTCAATGTAATGCCCAGGAACGAGCCTTGCCCTCTAAACTCCCCCGGAGGGCAGGGGGGCACATGGGGGGACTGGTCCCCCCGTGAGGCGCAGCGGAGTCCGTAGGGACGCAAAGCGGTCCGTCAGGACTCCCCGGACCTTCCGCAGAAGGTCCCTGCGCCTGGCGGGTAGGGCGTGACACCGGAGGCACTCCGGCTTATTTCTGCTCTGGGGCTGCCAGGTGCAGCAGCACCTCCACCATCTTCTCCATTGCCTCCACCGGGATGGCCTCGTGGACGCCGTGGAAGTTGAAGCCCCCCGTGGAAAGATTGGGACAGGGCAGCCCCATAAAGGTGAGGCGCGCCCCGTCGGTGCCGCCTCGGATAGGCTCCTCCACCGGGGTGATTCCCACCTTCTCCATAGCGGCGCGGGCCTTTTCCACCAGCTCCATATGCTCCTGGAGGGGCTCCCGCATATTGTAGTAGCTGTCCTTCAGCTCCAGCTCCACCGTTCCCTCCCCATACTGATGGTTGAGGAACTCCACCGCGTTTTTCACCAGATCCTTTCGGGCCTGGAATTTCTCTTTGTCGTGGTCCCGGATGATAACAGAAAGCTGCGCCTCGGTGACATCCCCTGCCAAATCGCAAAGGTGGTAGAAGCCCTCCCGCCCCTGGGTATGCTCCGGGACCTGGGCAGGGGGCAACATCCCCACTAGCTGGCAGGCGATGAGGGCAGCGTTTTTCATGGTATCCTTGGCGGATCCGGGATGGACGCTAAGTCCGTGGACGGTAATTTTAGCCCCAGCGGCGTTAAAGTTCTCGTAGTTCAGCTCCCCTAGCTCGCCCCCGTCCACCGTATAAGCGGCGGCTGCGCCAAAGGCATCCAGGTCGAAGTGGTCCGCCCCCTCCCCAATCTCCTCGTCCGGGGTAAAGCCGATGGCGATAGGCCCATGTTCCCGCTCCGGGTGAGCAAGGAGGTACTCCACTGTGGTGATAATCTCTGCAATCCCCGCCTTATCGTCCGCACCCAGAAGGGTGGTTCCATCGGTGACCACAAGCTCCTGGCCGGCATACTTTGCCAGCATGGGGAAACGGGAAAGCTCCATCACCACCCCCAGCTCCCGGTTCAGGGGCAGATCTCCCCCCTCATACCGCACCACCTGGGGCTTTACAGCCTCGCCGGAGGCGCTGGGGGAGGTATCCATATGGGCAATAAGCCCCAGGCAGGGCTCCCCCTCCCGGCCGGGGGTGGCGGGCAGATGGGCGTACACATAGCCGTAGCGGTCCATCCGGGCATCCGCTAAACCCAAAGCCCGCAGCTCATCGGCCAGGGCCTGGCCCAGCAGCTTTTGCTTTTGGGTGCTGGGGGTGGTGCCACTCTCCTCGCTGGACTGGGTATCAAAGGAAACATAGCGCAGAAAGCGCTCCAATACATCCATTGCCTTGGGCCTCCTTATTTACATCTGGTCAATTGCCCCACAGCTTGGCTATGGTGGATTTCAGCTTCCGCATATCAATGGGCTTGGCGATATGGGCGTTCATACCGGCGGCCAGGGCTGCCTGCACGTCTTCCTCGAAGGCGTTGGCTGTCATGGCGATGATGGGGATGGTCCGGGCCTCCGGGTGGCTGCTGGCGCGTATCTGCCGGGTGGCCTCGTAGCCGTCCATCACTGGCATTTGGACATCCATAAAAATCATGTCGAACTCTCCAGGCTCCGCCTTGACAAAGCAGTCCAGCGCCTCCTTGCCGTTGGGGAAAACCTCGCACCGGACCTTTTCAATATCCAGCAGCTCCAGAAGGATCTCCGCGTTGATTTCATTGTCCTCCGCCGCCAGCACCCGCAGGCCCTCCAGGGAAATCTCATCCTGCTGCGGAGCTGGGCAGGCTGTGACGCCGTTTTTGTCCAGATGGCGGGCCACTGCCTTTTGGAAGCTGGAAAGGAAGAAGGGCTTCGCAAGGTATTTATCAACCCCTGCGTCCTTCCCCTGGGCCTGAATCTCCTCTATGTCGTAGGAGGTGAGCACAAAGATAGAACCCTCTGTTCCAATCTCCTCCCGGATGCGCCGGGCGGCCTCCAAGCCGTCTATGCCGGGCATCTTCCAATCCAGAAGGATAAGCTGGAAGGGCTGGTTTTGTGTCCGGGCCGCTCTTACCTGCTCCAGCGCCTTCTCCCCGCTGGGGGCAAAGGTGAGCTTCACGCCGGTCTCCTCCATCGAGCGCCGGATATTTTCGCAGACGTCCTCATCGTCGTCCACCACCAGGAGGGAGGTGATGCCGTTGCGGCTCCAAAACTCCTTATCCTGTTTCTGGTCCGCAACCTCCATCTCCACCTCCACGGTGAAGGTGGAGCCCCGCTCCAGCTGGCTTTGGACCGAGATGGTGCCCCCCATCAGATTTATGATGTTCTTGGTGATAGCCATCCCCAGGCCGGTGCCCTGAATCTCCCGCGTGGCGTCGGTGACCTCCCTGGAGAAGGGGTCAAAAATGGTTTTGACAAACTCGTCGCTCATACCAAAGCCGTTATCTGCCACCGAAAAGCGCAGACGGACCCGGCCGGGGGTATTTTTGCTTCTTTTGCGCACCCGCAGGCTGATTTGTCCCCCGTTGGGGGTGTATTTTACCGCATTGGAAAGGAGATTGATAAGCACCTGGTTCAGGCGCAGCTTATCCCCGGAGAGCATTTCCGGGAGCATCCCCTTGGTATGCACCTCCAGCCGCTGGTGCTTGGCCTTGGCCTGGGGAAGCATCATAGTGTACAGCTCGTCAATCATCTCCGGCAGGCTGAACTCCACGATGTTCAGGGAGGTCTTGCCGCTTTCGATTTTGCTCATGTCCAAAATATCGTTGATGAGACTGAGGAGATGCTGGCTGGAGGCGGTTATCTTGCGGGTGTACTCCCGCACTTTCTCCGGATTCTCCGCATCCTTGCCCAGCAGGACGGAGAAGCCCACAATGGCGTTCATGGGGGTGCGGATATCGTGGGACATATTGGCCAGGAAGTTGCTCTTGGCCTCGTTGGCGGCCTTAGCGGTTTGCAGCGCCTCCACCAAAACCTTGTTCATCTGCCGCTCCTTGGTGCGGTCGGAGAGCATAAGAATAAACTGCTCCTTCTTTTCCAACACACAGCGGCGCAGAAGCTGCTTAAACCAGCGCAGCTCCTGGGTCTGGACCTGAAGAATCTCCCGCTCGTCGCTCCAAAGGCTGCCCTCCGAAATGGTGGCCAGGGTCTCCGGGGTGATGGCTCCTATGGGGGCGGGCTTATCCGGGTCCCCAAAGAGCAGGGGGCGGACATCCTGCTTTACTTCCTCTGCCGAAAGGCCCAGGACCCTCTCCAGGTTGGCGCTGACATACTCCGCCTCAAAGGTCTCTGGGGAGAAGAGGATAAAGACATCCTCTGTATTTTCGGTGAGGAGGCCGAACAGATTCTCACGGGAATCAATTACCAGGTTTTTCTCCCGCACCTGGCGGCGGTTCAGCAGGATAACATAAATCACAACAGCCATCGCCACAAGGGCGGAAAGAAGGGCCATAACCGCCATAGTCACAAGGATAAAGTGGTTCATGCTGGCGTTCACCACATCCGCCGGAGTGATGCTTACCAGCATCCAGTCGGAAAAGCCCACCGGTTGGTAATATAGGTAGAGGGGGCGTCCGCTGGCGTTGTTGATAAACAGCACCCGCCGCGTCCCGTCCTGCCAGTCCTGCTCCACCGTGTCTATGTAAAGTCCCTGGTCGTGCAGCCACTCCATTAAATTTACGGGCACCGTTTCATCAATTCGGGAGGAGAAAAGCACATGTCCGCTGGGATAGATGACAAAGCAGTCGCTTTGCCCGGCAAAAGCATTGATGCTCAGCGCTCTGGTCATATCCGCCGAATAGAAGCTGAAGGCGATGGCGGAATAATGAAAGTCCCTGTACCGCCCCGGCTTGGCCGGAACCGCAAAAACGGTAATACGGGGAGCGTTGGGGGCGGTACAGTCCACTATGATATCCCGCTGCTCCTCCATCAGCAGCCGCATATTTTCTTCGCCCAGGTCCAGGTTCCCCCGCCACCCCCGCGAGGTGATATAATCGCCGTTTTCCGCCAGGAAATAGAAGGTGCTGAAGTGCCAGTCCTCCCTCTCCTCCTCAATAAAGGCAGTAAATCCATCGGGATTTTCCTCCGCTGAATTGGCGATATAGCTCTTCCAGCTGCGCAGCAGCCGCCAGTTCTTGCTGACGGTGGAGCGGAAGTTATCGTTAATCTGGTTATAGATTTCCTCCAGATGCTCGATGCTCTCCTGAAGGATCTGCTGGGTAGCAAAGCGCGAATAAGCAAAGCTAATCAGTATAATTGCCATAAATGTTAAAACAATTGCGAGGGGTCCCATCCATTTCCTATGGGTCAATATATATCACTCCTAAATTCCAAACCGGTCTGGGGATGCCGGACAGACTGGCAGTCTTAAGTTTGAAAAGCCCCAAACCTTTGATACAAGAAAAAACGCCCCTATTTTCATCATTATCATTATTCATTATAGCAGTTCTTTACCCCAGTGACAAGACAAAAACTGTATTTTTTTGGGCTATATGACTGATTTTCTTTCTTTTTTCTGGTGGATATGATAAATTTTTTGGTAAAAATAAGTAAAAAAACAGTTTATAATGGAAATCATATATTGATATATTTATCACACAGCTTTCACCTCTTGTCATCGGCCATTTTCCAACGCCTTTGCGGAAGCCATGGATTCTCTGTCGCGGGCTATGCTATCCTTTTCCGGGGAATCTGTCCGGAATGTGGAAAACGGAAAGCGCCGGCATACAAAGGCACCCATCCATGAAAAAATCCCTCCCCGCCACGAAATACAAGCGGAGAGGGCCTTCTATTCTCTCTTCAGTGGAACATGTCCTTTTTAACCAAAATCACCGCCGCCCCCAGGGAGAGGGCGATGGAAAGGGCCACCGGGAACCACCAAAACTGGTCCAGGGGCATCCCCCCGGCGATGTTCATGCCATAGAAGCTGGAAACAATGGTGGGGATGGACATGACAATGGTGACGGAAGCCAGAATTTTCATCACGATATTGAGGTTATTGGAAATCACCGATGCAAAAGCGTCCATGGTCCCGGACAGAATACTGGTGTAGATGTTACACATCTCGATGGCCTGCTTCACCTCTACCAGGACATCCTCCAAAAGGTCCTGGTCCTCCTCGTACAGCTTGATAATCCGCCCCCGAAGAATCTTTTCCAGGGTGATTTCGTTGCTTTTAAGGGAGGTGGAAAAGTAGACCAGGGACTTTTCCAGGCCCAGCAGCTGAATCAGTTCCTTGTTGCGCATGGATTTGTGGAGCTGCTGCTCGGTATAAGAGGAGATTTTATCAATCTGCTTCAGATAGGTGAGGTAGCGGGTGGCGATGCGAAAGAGCAGGGACAGCAGGAACCTGGCCCGCAGGTGGGTGGTGACGTTCTTCACCCGGCCGTCCGCCATCTCGCTCACCACCTGCTGGGGCTGGGTGCTGATGGTAAAAACATACTCCGGGGTGAGGATAATCCCCATAGGGGTGGTGGTGTAAAGGATGGACTTGTCCTCCTCCTGGCGCTGGGCCACCGGAAGGTCCACAATCACCAGCACCTGGCCATTGTCCTCCGCCTCAATACGGGAGGACTCCTCCTCGTCCAGGGAGGAACGGACAAAGCCCTGGTCCAGCTCCAGCTCCCCGGTGAGGTATTCCACCTCCTGCGGGGTGGGCTCCACCACATCCACCCAGCAGCCCGGTGTCAGCTGCTCCTGCCGGACCACCTGTCCGCCTTCGGTTTTATAGATATTCAGCATAGGCGCAAATCTCCCTTCCTGAACAGAAGCAGAGATTGCTGGCTGCTTTGTGTCTCCGCTCCTGTTCTATTTTCCGCTACTTCGTCCAGGGTCGGTACCCAAAGCGATGCCACCTCCTATTCTGCCGCTTTACGGCTATTTTACATTATATACGAAGCGGCTTTTCTTTGCAACCAAAAACCGCCCCTCCCTAAGAAAAAGTTCCTTCCCACGAAAGGAGAGCCTTCCACAATGGCGTCCCTGGTAAAAAAAACCCTGCGGTTCCTAACCGGCCGCCTTTTTCTGTGCGCCGCCCTCATCCTCCTCCAAATGGGGGCGCTGGCGGCGCTTGTCCTGTGGGCGGCCTTCCGCTCCACCGCTGCCTTCACCCTTTGGTGGGCCGTCAGCCTCGCCCTGGCCCTGTGGGTGGCGGTGCGGGAGGAAAACGGCTCCTACAAGGCGGCCTGGGTGCTGCTCCTTCTGGGGCTGCCCCCCGCCGGAGCCCTCCTCTGGCTCACCTGGGGGCGGCGGGGACCCGCCGGCAAACGAAAAAAGGCCCTTCTCCAGGCCAAGGAGGAGCAGAAACTATTTTTCCAGCCGGATTCCGGCGCGCTGGAGGAGCTGCTGCGAAAGCGGCCCTCCCTGGGGGTGCAGGCTGCCTATTTGCACAACATCTCCGGCTTTGGGCCTATGGGAAATACCCAGGTGGACTACTGCCCCCTGGGGGAGGAGCAGCTGGCGGTGATGCTCCGGGAGCTGCCAAGAGCGGAAAAATTTATCCTGCTGGAATATTTCATCCTGGAGCCGGGGGAGATGTGGGACAGCATCCTTGCCATCCTCCGGCAGAAGGCCCAGGCGGGGGTGGAGGTGCGGGTCCTTTGGGATGATATGGGGTGCATTGGCACCCTGCCCCCCGGCACCCGGCGGCAGCTGGAGACATGGGGCATCTCCACTCTGGTCTACAACCCCCTGGGACCGGGGATAGACCCCGGCCTGAACTACCGGGACCACCGGAAGCTCTGCATCATCGACGGACGGCTGGGCATCTGCGGGGGCATCAACCTGGCGGACGAATACATCAACAAAAAACGGCTCCACGGCCACTGGAAGGACACCGCCGTGGTGCTGCGGGGGCCGGGGGTGTGGAGCCTGACCCGGATGTTCTTTCAGCTTTGGTGCTCCGGGGGCGGCGGACCGGTTATGGAGCCGGAGCGCTACCGGTTCCCCTGTCCGGTGGAGGGCACCGAGGCCTCCCCCCTCTCCCCTGGCTGGGTGCAGCCCTACTGCGATTCCCCCCTGGACCGGCACCAGGTGGCAGAAAACGCCTACCTACAGCTTATCAGCCGGGCGACGCGGTATATTTGGCTCACCAGCCCTTACCTCATCCTGGATAACCGCTTTTTGCGGACCCTCTGCGCCGCCGCCCAGAGCGGGGTGCAGGTGCGGGTCCTCTGCCCCCGCCAGGGGGACCGGTGGTTCGTCCATATGGTCACCCGCTCCTACTATCCGCCCCTGCTGGCGGCGGGGGTGGAGGTATGGGAATACAGCCCCGGCTTCATCCACGCCAAGATGGCGGTGAGCGACGGGGAGGCCGCCATCGTCGGCACCGCCAACCTGGATTTCCGCAGCCTTTACCTCCACCACGAGTGCGCGGTAGCCCTTTGGGACTGCCCCGCGGTGGGGAAAATTGCCGGGGACATCCGGCATACCCTCTCCAAAAGCCAGCGCATCACCCTTGCCGAGCTGGCGGCGGAACCCTGGTACAAACGGCTGCTGGCGGCCTTTCTGCGGCTCTTCGCGCCGTTTATGTAGCATATAAAAGAACAGCCGGGGAAAATCCGGCTGTCCCTGCTGCGCTCTTCTGTTATTGCTCCCAGGGGTCGCAGCCCCTTAAAACCTCCAGGGATTGGAAAATAAGGCTTCCGTCCTCCCTCTCCCGCAGGATAGCCTTGGCCTGGGCCCCGTGCTCCTTGTACCAATCCTTCGCTTCCTCCCAGGAATCAAAGTCCACCTCATGATCGGGAGAGACGACACGGCCTGGAGCCACTGCATAGGCGGTAAAAATCACTGCGTACTCATCCCTCTCCTTCTGCCAGGAAAGTATCCATGGGCAGGAAAAGCTGAGGTAGTCCCGGCCTGGCGGGATATGGTTCTCGGTTTCTTCATCATACTCCCAGCCATAAAGCAAGCCATTCTGCGCGTAGTGGTCCACCACTGCCTTTTCTCCGAAGTAAAAACGCACCCGCTCTTCTACAGCCTCCTTGCTCCAGTCCTGCCAGTGGCTGAAGATGCCGCAGGCCAGCAGCACCCCTTTATCCAGCTCCTCGATGGAAGAAAATTCCCCCTTGGAGCCGTTGTTAATGTCCGCCACAAAGGTGCCCAGCCGGGCGCCTTCAAGGAATTCCTCCAGCCGCTTGGTGGTCTCGTCCCGCTGGTCCTTCTCCCCCGCCGGCGGGAACCGCGCTTCCATGTCGTCCTCAACCGGGGGCTTTTCCGCCTCTGCCTGGGATAGCTCCCCAGGTTCCGGCTGGCTGCTGCTGAAGGGCGGGGGCGGTGGTTTACTGGAGGCGCTGCTGGGAGCAGGGGCGCGGCCGGAAGGCACCGGGGCAGCACTGATCTCCGGCTCCGGCGGCGGAATTTGGGAAGGAACGCTCTTTTCCGGGGCCAGCAAGCACAGACACAGCACCAGCACCAAAGCACCGGCCAAAAGCCGCTTCATTCCTCTCCCCCTTTCCGCCTTACAGGGGCAGCCCCAGCTCCTGGGCCTTCTTTGCCACCCCCAGCAGGTCCTCCATGGCGGCGGGCTTGTTGACAGGATTGCGCAGAAGCGCCGCGGGATGGAAGGTTCCGGTCATCAAAGTGCCGTTCTTTTCGATGAACTGGCCGTGCTGCTTTGTGACCTTAAAATCCTTTTGAATCAGGCTCACCGCCGCAATCCGCCCGATGCAGACGATAATGGCGGGACGAAGAATGGCGGTTTGATTCCGCAGCCATCCCATACAGGCGGCAATCTCGTCCGGGGCGGGGTCCCGGTTCTGGGGCGGGCGGCACTTCACCATATTGGCGATGTAGATATTCTTCTTTCGGGAAAGCCCGGCGTACTCCAGCATCTTGTCCAGCAGCTGGCCGCTGCGCCCCACAAAGGGCTCCCCCTGCTTGTCCTCGTTTTCTCCGGGGCCCTCCCCAATGAGCAGAATTTTTGCCCCTGGGGCCCCCACGCCGAAGACCACATTGCGGCGGGTGGCTGCCAGGCCGCAGTTCTGGCACTCCAGCACCTCTTCTCTCAATTCGTCCAGATTTTCGTACACCACTGAACACCTGCCTTCTGTCAAAATCTATCCTTTCCCGCCTGGCGGCGGGATCCCTCCGCCCCCCGCCGGAAGAATCCTTCCGGCGGGGTCAAGCGACCAGTCCTGTAAGCCGAGTTCTGTATTTGACAACGATCTATCTTGGCCCGGCGTCGCCGCCGGACTCCAGCCACCTAAGCGGGACCGGCGGG
>OFFQ01000865.1_pt1 | contig 20348 bp, 19 predicted proteins | sample 1521411 | NCBI WGS metagenome assembly OFFQ01 (sample SAMEA3504110, study PRJEB24116) | mouse gut metagenome | biome: mouse gut; feature: mouse-associated habitat; material: faeces | place: Denmark | collected 2011 | reverse complement strand
GGCTGGACTATGTGTCCTGCTCCCCCGTCCGTGTGCCCATCGCCCGGCTGGCCGCTGCACAGGCCGCTATTGCCAATCCCCGGTAACTGAAAGAGCTTTGTCGTAGGGCAATGTGATTTAGCCTGTGTAGGGCAATAAACATCAGCCTACGCCATAGAAAAAAGTGACCTGCCATCCTTTGGATGGGGGTCACTTTTTTGTCCTTTGAACTATCCTTTCCCTGCCTAACACAAGAATTTAGGAACATTTTGCACTATATCACCATGGAGTAGGGGCATCCGGCCCAAGGGCCGGGTGGATAAAACAGTTTGCCCCAAACAGGACAAATCACATTGCCCTACGACATCTCCCTTGAAAAAATGACGCTTATCCCTTTTGAAAACCGTTGTGCCGCAACGGTTTCCGGAAATTAAAGTTGTCATTTGTCACGAATAGCGAGTATGTACCAGATTCAGAGAGTCTTGCTGGGGAGTCGATCTGATTTCTCTGTTGTCTGTCAGATTGCTTTCTTCTTGGGGATGAAGCCAGAGGAATTAAGCGCTCCAACCCTGAACCTAGAACAGATTCAGCAGGAACAGGACAGCCACTATATGAAAGATACTGCCTCGGTAGACTGGGTGCAGTTAGATACGGACACAGCCCCCATATTAGAAAGATTTGTCCAAAGTATATATGATAGGACAGCTAATGAGAACGGCAGGCCCAAACGAGTATCAGAGAGACTTGTGTATCGAGAAATGGGCTTGCTGGGACATCATTTGAAAAATATCCCAAGATGCAGAGCTATCTTTGAACGATATACCGAATCGCACCCTGAGAGTTGGGCCAGAAAAATCATTTGGGCCTATCAAACCTTGATGGATCAAGGTAAATCGTTCTATTGGTCTGACATCAGAAGAATTTCGGGGGTAAAAAAGAAAAATTTTCAATCTATTATCCCTTATTTGGTCAAGCATACAGATACTGATACAGCTAATCGAATCATAACTATGATTATAGCATGAGTGGGAGATGCTTTCTCCCACTCATGTTATCTCACTTTGCTGTTATCCATTTCCCTTGGAAAATTTGTGATATATCTGACAGTCTCTGCTCTTTGTTAAAATGAAGCAACGCATCAAAATCATCATTCATCTTATATCCGGGTGAAAACCACAACTGATCTTGGTCAAATACAGAAATATTTTTTCATCGCACCGTCGAAAACGATATAATTTCTCTGGTGTTTCCGCTTGGAGAAAATCAGTGAGCGGTTGGTAGCACTTAAACATTTCCTCCTGCGACAAGGTCGCAGAAACAACAATACCATGTATCATCTCGCTATATGCTTGCATATCCACATTGTTCTGTTTTGCTGTCTGGAAGTTGAACAGGAATCCAACCATTATAAGGATTTCTGGCCTTTAAACTACCCTTAACAGTGCGATATTGGGGTGGGCGTAGATGATTCCCATCATACCCATTAAGTTCAAACATAATCCATGAATCAAACTCTGCCAGTTTCAATTTTGCGGCAATCAAATGTGCCTTCCGTAGAGCGTTCAAAATATCGCAGTCAGGTTTTAATACTTCCTGTTGCAAATCCAAAACTAAACTACTCATTACTTCACCTCATTCCACCCTGGCCTGTCCATTCATCAGCATGGGCAGGAGCCAGTCACGGAGTTTTGATAGTTCATCGTTTTCTCTTTTACAATGTTCAATTTTGATAAGGATATTGTTTAATTGGGGACATATTGAATCACCAATGGGAAAAAGAATGGGAATAGTTTCTACATCACTTTTTGTAATGAATTTGACAATTGACCCGTTAGATCCGTTTTTTAATGCCTGAATCTGATTTTTAGCTGCCATATACATGATACCATAATACATAGGGTTGTCAGGAATTAACACATATGTCCTTTGATAAGCATTAAAATCTCCAGTATAGTGTTTAACATTAAAATCTCCATTACCAGCAATTAGAACTGCATGGCCCGAAAAAATGGGGGTATCACACAAAAGAGATTCCTGCGAGCAAGTAAAAAACTTGTATTTTCCATTTACTGTGGCGAAATTAGCATCCTCTTTTCCTGTACAAACAGAAGCAACTTTGCCAACAGAACTTACCTCCCACCCCTTTGGAATCTCCCGTTTCAACTGCTCATTCCAGACCATCTCACCACCGGAGGTACGGTAGGGCTTGCCGTTCACGTTTGGAAAATCAAACTGCACAAACCAGTAGTCGTAGAGGGTTTTTGCCATGGCTTCTAATTCGGAGCAGATCTGAGCATTAAGTTCAATCTTTGAGTCAATTCCTAAAAGGATTGAAACTATTTTATCCTGATACAATCTTCCAGGGATTTTGAAGTCAAGCGATTTCAAATAATCAATATTTATATTATCTTGAATGCTTCCAGTAATTGAATTTTGAATTGATTGTCGAATATATGTAAATACATAGTGCATAAATGCTTCTGTGGTTTCTTCTGGATATGCAGTAAATCCTACCACACTATCTGGAAAACACATAGGGTATGCCAGAATACCGGTTTCCGCTATATTTGCGGCGATTGTTATGCAAAGGGTACCTGCCGGCCAGAGTTTGCTTTGTGATAGTCCAAAATCGTTATATGTTTGCTCATGATGTGAAATATAAAAAACAGCGGACTTGATATCTCCAGTTTGAACCAAAGGATATGTTCCGTTTTCAAACAGTTGGGGATCATTCCTTGGACGATGTTTTGACTTTCCTCTGGAAAAAACGCCCAGATCATCTAACTTTTTCGTGCCCCACGAACTGTTATATTTTGTCTGGTTATAAATCATAACTCACCTTTTCCAATGATTCACAGAGTTCCTTTTCGATCTTTCTGGATTTCAAAAACAACTTGGAAAGATTATCTTTGTGCAATGCCATCCTCTTTTCAAACTCAGCAGGCGTTAACTGGGAATATGTGATCTTACCCTCAAAATACTGCCCCGCAGAGAACGACAACTTCTTCTGCTCAATGTCCTCATAACTGACCGCCACGCAGAAATCATCTACTGGTTGCCCGGCGTTGAAGGTATCAACGACAAAGGCCATATCCACCTCACTGAGTACGGTTTTCTGATTTTTACCGTCTACCTTTTCTTTTGTTCCCCGCTTGGATGCGTCTATCAAAACCACTTTGCCGTCCTTGTTCTCCTTATCCAGAAAGAGGACAGATACGTTGGTACCTGTGTTGGCAAATACATTGGAGGGCATAGACACCACGCCCCGCAGCATACGGTGTCCTACGATATGCTCCCGAATCTTTTTCTGGATTCCAGAACTAGCAGTCAAGAATCCTGTGGGAACAACGACAGCAGCTTTCGCTTTATCGTTCATGGAGTAAATAATGTGCTGCAAGAACATCAGGTATATATCCATGCTGCTCTTTTTCTTTTGCGGGATCTTCGGTACACCGGCAAAGAACCGTTCCTTGTGGTTCTCTCCCGCCAGCGTCTCCCGATTATCGCTGAAATCCATGTTGAACGGCGGATTGCTGACGATATAGTTGAATTTAGCCAATCCGTTCCTCTGGGCGTTCAGATGCCGGGGGGCGATCAAAGTATCATCATGTACCACGTTGCCCAAGGAATGAACGAGGTTATTCAAAATCAGATTTAGGCGCAGAAACTCGTTGGATTTGGCAGAGATGTCCTGGGTATAGATGGTACAATTCTTCTCACCGATCTGGTGGGCAAGAGATAGTACCAGCGTACCGGAACCGGCAGCCGGGTCATACACCGTTACATTGCTGACCTCACCCGGTACCATAATTCTTGCTATGATGGTAGCGATGGTATGGGGTGTATAGTATTCAGCATACTTGCCGGAATCCTTGTTATAGTCGTTGATAAGATACTCAAAGATTTGCGCAAAGAAGTCATATTTCTGCTCGAACACCTCGGCAAAGTTAAACTCTACCAGCTTATTGATGATGGCACGACAGAACAGGGGCTTTTTTGCGCTCTCAATGAGATACTGGGAGATAGGCTCAAACAGCTTGATTTTTTCCTCGCCTCCAGTCTGAACGGAGAAAATATCCAGATTGAAGTTGGCAATGTCCACCAGTGTATCATCAAACAGCTCATGGAATGGATAGGAGGAGCCGTCTGCCTTGCGCATGGTATCGTCATTCTGGTGATTGAACAGATAGGAGATATAGTGCTCCCTTTTCAGCTTGGCCGTATCGCCGCCCAGCATCATCAAAAGCACTTCATACTGATCGTCGGGCATTGCGTTAAGGGCTTCCTCGATGTTGTCTGCTCCGCTCAAAGACGGCTCTGCCCTTTGCGCCTCATAGATAAACTTATCGCTGAGATACTTATACAAGAATACCTGTGTGATGATTTTGTATTCTCCCGGAGAACCACCCAAGCCAAAGTTGGCGCAGATGGTTTTCAGATCGTCGATCATCCTCTTTGTTCGGATGGTAACGGATTCAGTTGGCATTATGCTGTCCATGTCCTTTCTGCGAAGTATTCACTGGAAATACAGGATTCCATAAACTTAACCTGGCTGGCTGTGGGCTGTACTCCGTTGCTACGGCAGCTTTGAATTATTTCCGGCATAATCTCACTGCTAAAGTATTTGTGGTTATCCATCATGCGCTGATTTTTCAACACCTTCTGGTCTGCAGCCACCTTTATCCCCATAAGAACGTCGAAAATCACGGAGTCGCTTCCAATCAGAGACGAAGCAGCCTTGATACGTTTATGTGTGCGCATATATTTGACATCATTTTTATATTTGGCGCAAAGCATCTGATCCCGAAGATTCTGCTGTGCAACGGCCTTGCGGATGCGCTCCAACTCCTGAATGTTCTGTTCCATCTCGTCTGCGGTCAACTCTTCAATGTTTTTCTTCTTGAAAATCCGTTTGAGTTCTTCCAGCAGAGAAATATACTCTGGGTCCTTAGTGTCGAGATTGCGTGCCAACTCCTGACGGGTCTTTTCCAAAACATCCTGAAACTTGTCGGCTATGACCAGTTCACTCTCAGAAACTTTGCGGAAATGGAACTCGATTTGATCTAAGGCCAGGTTCAAAAGGACGGAAACATCCTCTCCATCCCGCATATTCTGCTTCAGATTGACTATGGCAATACGGTTATTGACCTCTGTATATAGGGCATGGAGATTTTCCATTGTGAATTTCTGAGCCAATTCCTCATAACCGAATAACTGCATGATATTCATCAGCTCTTTGTAGGTGTCCAGGGCTTGACGCAGAGCAAGCAGTTCTTGTTTATCATCTAATGCGGTGATCTGCTGGGAAAACAGCTCCGCATTATCCGTGGCGTACATAAACAGCTTGTCCTGAATCGCCCGGATGTCCTGCTCGATTTCCTCCTGAGACTTGAAAATGTCCCGGTATCGTTCAAACTCGTCCCCCAGTTCAGCCTGTAGTTCCTTGAAATATGCCCGATTGGTCTTATCAAACTCTGCACGGATATCCGCAAAGTCCACCACATAGCCATAGTGGAAAGACTTATAGGGCCGATTCACACGGGTCAGCGTCTGTAAAAGGTTATGCTCCTTGACGAGACGCCCTAAATATTGCTTCTTCAGACGAGGAGCGTCAAATCCCGTGAGCAGCATATTAAAGACTACCAGCAGATCAATTTTCCCTTTCTTGAAGTCCTCCTGGTATCCCCGGCGAGTTTCCTTATCGTCTACATCATGTAGGATCAGCACATGGCTGATTTCCGGGTAACCGCTTAAAGTTTCTTCCACCACGCGGGCTTGAGCGGAGGAATCGCAAACAATCATGCCGCCAATCGAGGAATCCCCCAGGGCAATTCGACTGCGCCTGAAATCATCTACAATGTAGTCCACCAGAGCAGCTACATATTTCGGATGCGCATAAATGTCCCTCTTTTTGAGAGAGCCCTCCTGCATTTTCAGACCTTCCAGAATTGACTGTAGCTTTACTCTATACTCGGTCTTGATTCCCTCCCGAATGAGCTTTAAAGTATACCCGTCAGCAATAGACCGATTGTAATAATACTTGTGGATGTACTCACCAAAAACATCTTTTGTGTTGTAGCCTTCACCAATCAAGGGCGTTCCGGTAAGTGCAATTATAACTGCTTCACAATCTGAGACCATCAGGTTAGCGAGGAAGGAGCCTTTAGGATTATAGCTGCGATGCGCTTCATCAAGGAAATATACACGCTGAACATTCACATCGTAATCCGCCTTGCGAACGATGGACTCTGTTGAGAACTTTTGAATATTTACGACAGTAATCGTATCCTCGCCGGTATTGCCGGTTGTCCCGATGGTGCGGATGTTTTTGATGAAATCATCTTTGGAATTTACTTTCTCCACATGGAGACCACGGGCGGCAAATTCCTCTCCGGCCTGTGTTAGCAAATCCAAACGATCTACAATGAAGTAGAACTTTGCAACTTTTCCTTGCTTCTGGTAATAATCCCGAAGGTAACGTACATTGTGAAAGGCCAGGGCAGTTTTGCCGCTGCCTTGGGTGTGCCAAATGATACCACGCTTGGCGCCAGAATCCAATTTCTGCTCAATAGCCATCGTGGCAAAAAACTGCGGATACCGCATAACGTGCTTTTCCAGCGTCTTGATACCGTCCTTATTGGTGCGCTCTACATAAGCAAAGCCATACTTGAGCAGTTTCAAAAAACGATTATGAGAAAAAAGTGATGTCAAGATTCGGTTCGTCGGCGTTAGTCCGCTTAGATTCGTGCAGTACTCGCCCGTTCCCTTAATAGAAACCAGGTTATTATCTGATAGAATAAAATTTTCTTTTTGCCCGTCAATTTCCTGGATTGCAGTGTGTAACTGTGGTTCCTCCTCACGGAAACGATTGAAGAAAAGTTTTTGATAACTACTGGAAGCGTAAAAGGCCCCTTCGATTGGTTCTGGGTCAGAATCATCATACTCCATGTTGTTGGAAAACACCATCAACTGTGTGATATTCACGAATCTACGGAACACTTCTTTAGAAAAACGAGTGTTGATCCGGGTATGCTCCGCAATGATTCCATCCCGGTTGTTGGGCTTCTTGACTTCGATAAAAGCCAGCGGCAGTCCGTTAATCAGTAATGTGATATCAGGCCGGAACTCATCCTCACCGTTTTGATAGGTCAATTCAGTGACAACATGGTATGTGTTTCGGCTTTCATCCTCCAAGTCTATAATGCGCAGGCCGTTGATGCCATCCAGGAGAATTTTATAAAACGCCCGTCCCAAATCGTCGTTGGATAGCTTGATTGTAAGCTCATCAAGGAGTCGGTCAACATCCTGCTCTGACATATTACATCCATTGATCCGGTTTATCCCATCCCAAAACAGGGACTTGAAAATATTTGTTTCAGTGCAAATTCTACCGTTGTACTGCTTTAATGAAAGATAGTCATACCTCAAACGGGTCAGATGCACTAATGCAGGAATCTTGACACGGGAATTTTCATTGTGGATCACCTGACTCGCCTCCTTTGTCCGGAATGATTTCCATAATTTCACCAATATCACAATGCAGTGCTGTACATATCTTGACCAGAGATTCAGTTGAAACATTCTCATTCCGGCCCAGTTTGGCAATCAGCGCAGGACTGACCCCAGCGGCCTGCTGCAAATCCTTCTTCTTCATATCCAAGTCAATCAATAGCTTCCAAAGTTTTTTGTAACTGACTGCCATCTCTATCACCATCCAAGCAACATTAAAATGTGATAAGCTATTGTACCACACTTTGCCTAAATTGGCAATATAAATACACGATTCTGAATTTTATCTATCAAACAAGATAGGAGCAAACGCAAAAATTCCCTTGAAATTTGGACAATCGTCCGCTATATATAGAGAGGCAAGGTCAAGGATACTATGTCGTAGGGCAAGGTGATTTATCCTGTCTAGGGCAATAACCACCAGCCTACGCCATAGAAAAAAGTGACCTTGCATCTAACGATGTAGGGTCACTTTTTTGTCCTCTGAACTACCCTTTCCCTGTGTAACACAAGGGTTTACGTTCACAACGCCTTGTATTTAACTGAGACTCCGATTTCAGACTGTCTAATTCCAGTTTCTCAGCTCCTCTTTGTTTTCGTTATAACAATATTGAAACCATATTATTTGATAAATGATTACGCATCAGCTGCTCTACCGTGTCTTCGTCTCCCTCCAACAGCTTATCGGCGATTTGTATGTGGTCCTTGTAGGCATAGGACAAATCGCAGGATTCCTGCTGAAGCTCCTTGAGACGGGATAATGTTACAATATTCCGAATGCGTTCAATTTGCATAATAATAAAATCATTTTTTGTAATAGAAACAATGTGGTCATGGAAAAATGTATTCAAATCGATCAAAGCGGCCAAATTGTTTTCAGCGTCAGCTTTTCGGCACTGATCGACAGAACGAATTAAAATGTCATAATCCTCCCGTGTGAAATTACGGATGGCCAGACGGGCAGCGTAGGACTCCAAACCAATCCGACATTCATAGACATTGTGTACGGTTTCGGGTGACATAGGATTCACAATATGGCCGGAGACGGTTGGAACCACCAAATTATCTGCTTCAAGAATTCGGATTGCTTCCCGGACAGGACTGCGGCTGATGTGGAGCTCCTGAGAAATTTTGATTTCGTTGATTTTCTCACCGCAGCTGAGCTTGCCGGACAATATCATATTTTTGAGTAATTCATAGGTCTGAATGTGGTAGGGTTTATTCTTTACAATCTGCATCGCTACTCCACGCTCCTTAAAAATACGAGACTGGTGCTTCAATCCTGAGGGAAACGATCTGCAATCCGATGATTGCCCTAAATTAAACAAATTCGCATCTAAATTAGCAGTATTATTGTACAGATTCGAGGACGGAAAGGCAAGTGAAAATTAAATATATTCGATTTGAAACTTTGAATTAGACAAATTAGATAAAAAAGTAGGGGGAACTTTGTCGTTTTTTGATCTTTTCTTTTTGGATTTACTATAGTATACTACAGTAAACGGTCGACTGTCGACAATAAAGAACCGGCATCCTGTTCTCTTGCCGCAGATGAAACAACAAACTACTTTTTGTGGGGCTTGCAGTATGATTAAAAAACATTGTGAATTAAAAACTGAGACAATCCAAAAATTAAAAGGGGGTGATGGTGAGGTCAGGATGACGCACCTTCTTACGCTGGATGAGTTGTCTCGGGCTGGCCGACAATTTGCGGTTACGGTAGTGCCGCCCAAGTGCTCTATTGGCCAACACCGGCACGAGGGTGATTTTGAAACCTATTATATCCTGAAAGGGACTGCCCAAGTGGAGGATGGCGACAAGATCTATGACGTCCAGTCGGGAGATGTGACAATTTGTAAAGATGGGGCTTGTCACTCTATCAGGAATGTAGGAGACGAGGATCTGGAATATATTGCCCTTATTCTTTATTCAGCCACGAACAGACCCAATGACAATACTTAGAGGAGATATGTCCCTCAATATTAACCGGGAAACCGGCTGATATAAAAATAATTATCAGGAGGAATGGCACATGAAACTCAGAAAGCACCTTGCATGGATACTGGCAACTGTCCTTCTCGTTGGTTCCCTTTTGAGCGGCTGCGGTGCGAAACCAAATGGCGGGAATACAGATGACTCGGATACGATAAAGGTCGGGTTTTACGGCACTTTAGCGGGCTCCGGCGCGTACGTTGACACAGCCGCCAAAATGGCAATTGAGGATTACGTTGAGGAGATCAACACCAATGGCGGTTGGTTGGGCAAAAAGGTTGAATTGATCTCTTACGATGTTTCCAAGGATCCGCCGACGGAAGCAGTTACTGCGGCGACTCGTCTGATTGAACAGGACAAAGTAATTGGCATTGTGGGTATTTCCGGCACTGCGTCCACCCTTCCGATTATCTCGATGTGCAACGAAACACAGACCCCTTGTATTGCGAGCGCTGCCACCAATACCCGCGTAACCGTGGATGAAGATACCGGCGAAACCTATCCATATCTGTTCCGCTGCTGCTTTATCGACCCTTATCAAGGTACTGCGCTGGCCGATTTTGCCTATAATGATCTCAATATCACAAAAGTCGCTACCCTTACCCGGGTTAACAACGCCTATGCCGTAGGTGTGCAGGAGTACTTTAAAAATCAGTACACTGCGTTAGGTGGCGAATTGGTGGCCGAGCTTGGATATCAGGAGACAGAGGTGGAATTTCGTGCTCAGCTGACAGCAGCTGCTGACTCGGGAGCGAAAGCGATTCTTGTAGCAGCCAGCGAATATAAGGATGCCGGCTTGATTGCCAATCAGGCCAAGGATCTGGGGCTTGATTTTACGTTTCTCCTTCCGGACGGCGTTTATGCCACCGAGCTGCTCAATGTAGCGGGTGATGCCTTGACAAATGCCTATATCTCGGTGGGCGCGGATGAAAACGATCCGGAGTTCGCCAGCTGGAAAGCCAATTTCGACGCCAAACATTCCAGCTCTGGCTACACGGCCAATATCTACACCTATTATGCGATGGATTCCTTTATGCTGCTGGAGTATGCTGTAAAGACTGCGGGAAGCACTGAGGGCCCCGCCATTCGTGACGCCTTGGAGAACGCGAAAGATGCCCCCTGCTTCACAGAAAATATTACAATTGACCCCTCGACACACAATCCGCTAAACAAATCCATTACCCTGCTTACAGTTCAGGACGGCGCATATTCTGTCTACAAAACATATAAGCCTGAATAATCGGGTCCGAATAAAGAAATAGGGTTTTCAGGAGGGGGGATGGATGATTCATCCCTCCTTTTGCCCTTTTCGGAAAAGGAGTAATTCAATGAATCTTGCGCTTCAGCAGATTGTGATCGGACTATCCATCGGCAGTATCTATGCACTGCTTGCTGTTGGATATGCCTTGATCACCAGTATCTTTAATTTCACCAATTTTGGCTATGGCTCCATTATGATGTGCGGAGCCTTTGCCGCCTACTTTGCGGTGGTAAAGCTGGGGATGTCCACATATGTAGGTCTGGTATTTGCCATTGTGTTCGCGGTATTTATGTCTCTGGTGACAGAGCTTGTGGCCTATAAGCCCCTTCGAAAGAGGAAAGCGCCCAGACTTTACCTGATGATTTCGGCAATGGGGTTTAATATCCTGCTTTTGAACCTGGCTGTCGTGCTGCTGGGTGCCAACGTTCGGTATTTGCCCTGTACCTTTGGAACAGACGCATTCAACATTGGGAATATTTCCATCAGCGCTCTGGATGTTTACTCCCTGTTTGCTTCGCTGATTACACTTGCAGTCTTGTGGCTCTATCTCTATCGCTCCAAACAGGGGCTTGCAATCCGGGCCACCGCCCGAGACACGGATACAGCTGGACTGATGGGGATTGATGTGGACAAGGTATCGCTGATTGTATTTGCAATCTCGGGGATAACCGCGGGAATTGCGGGTACCTTTATGGGAATGAAATATACGGTTTATCCCAATTTGGGCGATATATCCAACAAAGCGTTTATTGCTAGTGTGATTGGCGGGATGGGAAGCCTTCCTGGAGCGGTGTTGGGCGGTTTTATTTTGGGAATTATCGAAACTATGGTTTCTGGCTATATTTCGTCGTCTATGCGGGATCTGTTCTCCTTTGGCATCATGATATTGGTTCTGATTTTTATGCCAAATGGTATCATGGGCAAAAAAGTACAGGATAAGCTATGAGAGAGGAGGGGACATAATTGTATTATCTTTCGATTTTGACTTTTATCTGCGTCCACGCCATTGCGGTCAGCGGCCTTTCTCTTTTGACCGGCTATACGGGACTTTTTTCCATTGGACAGGCGGGCTTTATGGCGACAGGCGCCTATACGGCGGTGGTACTGTATAAATATGTGCATGTTCCGTTCCTCATCGCGGTTATTGCCGGCGGATTGGTTTCGGTTTTGTTCAGTGTCGTGTTAGGTTATCCGGCCCTGCGCAACAAGCTGGAGGGCGATGCGTTTGGAATTGTTATGTTAGGGTTTGTAACGGTAGTCCGTGTCTCAATCTCCAATATCAAGCCCGTGTTGGGGGGAGCGATCGGCATTACCGGTATACCCAGACTGTCCTCGCTTTGGCTGGTAATTTTCATTACCGGACTGATGGTTTTTTGTATGCGCAATTTTATCAAATCGGACTATGGAAAAAACTGTATGGCCATTCAACAGCAGGAACCGGCCGCTGAAATGGTCGGCATTAATCCGCTTATTACAAAGCTCCGTGCCCTGATGATCAGTGCTTTTTACGCCGGTGTGGCGGGCGGATTGTTTGTATTCTACTCCACATTTGTCTCTCCGATGTCGTTTGCGGAATCGAAATCCAACGATTTGATCGCTGCCGTGGTTTTGGGCGGAATGTGTTCCCTGTCTGGCCCTATTGCAGCAATTGCCATTTTAGTGGCGCTTCCGGAATTTTTACGCTTCTTACAGGCATGGCGTCTGGTATTTTATGGACTATCCTTTATTTTAATTATGCTGTTCCGCCCTGATGGACTGTTTGGTTATCGAGAGATTTCTTTCCAATGGGCGGTCCGCTTGTATCAGAAGGTAAAATACCATATCCGGGAATGGCGCAAAAAGAGGAAGATTCGCACCCGGAACGGAAAAGAAGGAGGGGAAACTTAATTATGACAAATCAAACTCCACTTCTTGATATTAATCATATGAGCATCGCGTTCGGCGGGCTAAAGGCCATCGACGATGTGAGTATTCAAATCCACAAGGGGGAATTTGTAGGGCTAATCGGTCCAAATGGCGCAGGCAAAACTACTTTTTTTAATTCGATTACCGGAAATGTACAGCCTACGGGCGGATCGATCCAGTTTGATGGGCACAATTTGCGTAAAAAACATCCCGACCAGATCGCCCGCTATGGAATCAGCCGGACCTTTCAAAACATCCGGATTTTTCCCAAAATGACTGTTTTGGAAAATGTGGAGACTCCAATGCACAGCGTTCCCCGATATTCGCTGTTTTCGGCTATGCTGGGACTCAAGGTCGTTAAAAAAAACCAAAAGGAGACTGAGGAAAGGGCGTTGGAATACCTGCACGATCTGGGGCTGGAAGAATTCAGAGATCGTGAAGCGGGAACCCTCCCTTATGGGATGCAGCGCCGGCTGGAGATTGCGAGGGCACTGGCTGTTTCCCCCAAGTTGCTCCTTTTGGACGAGCCGGCCGCCGGTATGAACAACGATGAATGCAATGAGCTGGTGGATCTGCTCCGGCGTATTTATGAGCAGTACGGTTTGACCGTTGTTTTAATTGAACACCACATCGAGTTTGTGATGAAGCTTTGCTCCCAGATATATGTGCTGAATCTTGGGCACCTTCTGGCCAGTGGAAAGCCGCAGGACATCCAAAATGATCCGGAGGTAATTAAAGCGTATCTTGGACAGCGGAGGATAAAAAAGTGAGTACTTTGTTAGAAATAAAGGGACTTGAAGTCTACTATGGCGGCATTCACGCACTGCAAAATGTGTCCATGCATATAGACGACGGAGAGATCATTTCCATTATCGGTGCAAACGGGGCAGGAAAGTCCACCCTTCTCCGTACCATCGCGGGGGACAAGGAGTTTAAATCCGGCCAGATATCTTTTCGCGACGAGCCCCTTCCCAATACGTCTCATGCAGTTGTCTCAAAGGGAATTTCCTTGGTTCCAGAGGGACGGCGGATTTTTCCCAATCTAACAGTCCGGGAAAATCTGAACGTAGGCGCCCATATTCGCAAGGACGGAAAAGAGACTATTCAAGAGGATTTTGAGGATGTGCTCCGACTTTTTCCACGTCTGAGTGAGCGTATCAATCAGATGAGCGGGACACTTTCGGGTGGTGAGCAGCAAATGCTGGCGGTGGGCAGGGCTTTAATGGCCCGGCCGACGCTGCTCTGCATGGACGAGCCTTCTCTGGGACTGGCCCCTATCATTATTGATGAATTGTTCGACAAAATCGTACAGCTAAATGAAAAACGGGGACAAACGATTTTGATTGTAGAACAGAATGCTTTCCTCGCCCTTGAGGTTGCAAAGCGGGCCTATATTCTGAAAACCGGACAGCTTATCCGGGAGGATACTGCGGAGAACTTGCTGCATGATCCAACGGTTCAGCAGGAGTACCTTGGCGCTGAACTGTAGAAAGAGAGGAGGGCAATCATTGCTGAAATCTGTAAGAATCTTATCGTTTACACACTATTTGCAGGGCCCAGAGGCAGCACAAATTCTGGCCTATATGGGAGCTGACGTGATTAAGATTGAGGCGAAGAATGGAGCTTTTGAGCGATCATGGTCCGGCGCCAACTCCTTTATTGGAGATGTCAGCGTCTATTTTTTAACAGTGGACCGCAACCAGAGAAGTTTGAGCATTGATCTAAAAGACGAGACGGGCAAAAACATCATTTATAAGCTGGTAAAAACTGCGGATGTGGTGATTGAGAACTTCCGTCCGGGGGTGATGGAGCGTCTGGGATTTGGTTATCCGGAATTGAAAAAGATAAATCCAGCCCTCATCTACTGTTCTTGCTCCGGGTTTGGATGCAGTGGTCCTTATCAGAAACGGCCGGGTCAGGATTTGCTGGCCCAGGCTATGACAGGTATTTTGATGTTGAACGGCAGAGCGTGCGACCCGCCTGTGCCGATCGGTCTGGCCAGTGCGGACCTGCATGCGGCCAGACTTGCGGCGATGGGGATTCTCGCGGCGCTCAACGCCAGAGAGAAAACAGGAGAAGGAATGCTGGTGGAAGGAAGTCTGATGGGCGCGGCCCTCGACTTGCAGCGAGAACCTTTGACCTACTACTTGAATGGGTTTCCCTTGTATGAGAGAAGCGAAACCGGGATAGGCTCCCGGTTTCATCAGGCTCCCTACGGAGTGTATCAAACGGAAGACGGCTATCTATGCCTGTCTATGATCCCGCTGGAAAAATCGGCAGCGATTTTTCAGGACGACTCGTTTTTAAGCTACTCTGAGGAGGAATGCTTTTCCAAGCGAGAGGAGATTAACGAAAAAGTGGCTGGCCATATGCGGACAAAAACCAGTGAGGTTTGGATAAAGCGGTTGGAGGCGAATGGTGCGTGGTATTCTGTCGTCAATGAATATGAGGATGTGGTCCGTCATCCCCAGGTTCAGTGGAATCAGAATATTGAAACGTTTGAATACCCAGCAGCCGGAAACATACACGTTTTAGCCCATCCAATAAAATATGATGGGGAGCGGCCCAAAATGAAGCGGCTTCCTCCAAGGTTGGGGGAGCATACTGCGGAGATACTCCGTGAGCTTGGCTATACGCAAGAAGAAATTCAGGCAATGCTCCGGGCAGGGATTGTCAAACAGGGGGAGGAGGATCGGCTTTGCTGAAAGGATTAAATGTTCTGGCGTTTACCCACTACCTGCAAGGCCCACTGGCTGCGCAAATTTTGGGAGACTTTGGCGCGGAAGTGATTAAGGTGGAGCCGCTGACGGGTACGTTTGAGCGTAGCTGGTCGGGAGTAAACGCTTTTCTAAATGGGGTAAGTGTATACAGTTTTACAGCCAACCGCAGCCAAAAGAGCCTGAGCATTGATTTGAAGCGGCCGGAAAGTGAAGAAATCATGGACAGGCTGATCGAGCGGGCGGATGTCCTGATCGAAAATTTCCGGCCTGGTGTAATGGAACGTCTGCACCTGGGGTATGAGGAGGTAAAAAAGAAAAACCCCGGAATTATTTACTGTTCCTGCTCCGCCTATGGCAGCGGAGGACCTTACCGGGACATCCCCGGACAGGACCTTCTGGCGCAAGCCCTCAGTGGGATAATGATGCAGAGCGGAAAAAGAGAGGACCCTCCTATGCCCATCGGCACTGCGGTTGTAGATAAACATGGAGCTGTTTTGGCGGCCATTGGGATTTTAGGGGCACTTTATGAGAAAAAAAGAACCGGAAAAGGGAAAAAAGTAGAGTGCAGTCTTTTAGATGCAGCTTTAGATTTGCAAACAGAGCCAATGGATATTTTCCTGAACGGATTTCACCTTTACGAGCGGAGCCCATCTGGTATTTCGTCCCGAACAGGACAGGCCCCTTATGGTGTCTTTCAGACTTCCGACGGTTTCCTGTGTCTGTCCATGATTTCATTGGAGACGCTCGCCAAGATTTTTGAAGATGACAGCTTTTTGGTCTGGATAGAGGATGGACAGTTTGTCCGCAGAGAGGAGATCAATCAAAAGGTTGCACAGTGGATGCGCACCAATACGAACGAATATTGGATGAAACGGTTGGACGAGTTTGGCGCATGGTATTCAGTCATTAATGACTACAAAGATGTAGAGGAGAATCCTCAAATACAATGGAACGAATATTTTAATGAGATGGAACATCCGGCTGCGGGGAAAATTCGACTGCTTGCCCAACCGGTACGTTTTAATGGTCAGACATATAAGGGGACAAGCGCGCCGCCGTGTTTGGGACAACATACGGTGGAGATTTTATCGAGCCTGAACTACACGAAAGAGGAGATCGACACATTTCTGAAAACAGATGTTGTCAGGGCAGACGAAGGGAGACAGGATCGATGATAGGCCGGGTTGGGTTTATCGGTTTGGGTGCGATGGGTTTGCCCATGGCAAAACGTATTGCCGTAAGTGATTTTGCGCTGTCCGTATTTGATGTTGACCCAGAACCCGTAAAGAATTTGATAGCGGAGTACCCGGCAGTTCAGTGGGAAGCAAGTGTTTATGAAATTGGCGTGAAATGTGATACTGTAATCACCATGCTTCCAGATGCGGCAACTGTGAAAACTGTCTGTACGGACAGTTGGGGATTGTTTGCAGGTATGCAGGCAGGTAAAGTCTGGATTGATATGACGACAGGCGACCCGTTTACCACAGCAGAGCTGGTGGCCATGGCGGCAGAAAAGAGTATCAAATGCCTGGACTGTCCCTGCGGGCGTTCGCCTGAGCATGCGGGAAGGGGGGAACTGTTGGTCTTGGCAGGCGGGGAGAAGGAGCTGCTGAGAGAGGTATCCCCATTGATCCGCACAATAGCCTCCGACCTGATTTATTGCGGAAAAAGCGGTGCTGGGCATACCATGAAACTGATTAACAACCTGCTCTCCGGTGTCATTCAGGAGGCCAATATTGAGGCCTTGTCCCTGGGAATACGGGCTGGTATCCCGATCAATACGATGCTGGAGGTATTCAGCAAGGTTTGTGTTTGGAATGGGTATCTGGCGGGACTGCCGTTTGAAGAGGAGTCCGCTCCCGGATGGAGTGTGACTACGGCAGAGGAACACATGGGGCTGGTACAAAAGTTGGGGCTGAACTATCAGGTTCCGATCTATACTCCAGCGGTAGTCCGAGGTCGTATGCAGCAGATGATTGCCCAGGGAAAAGGAGAGATTAAATATTCCAATATCAAAACGTTAATGAGACATATGGCCGGAATTGAGCTGAAAGAAGAAATAGTAGCTCCGCATACAGCGGAACACTGACAGGAGGAATACAATGAATCAAACACTACATTTGCGGGGCGTGATTCCCGCGCATCTGTCTCCCTTCCGGGAGGACTACAGTCTGGACGACGAAGACCTGCGCCGCCATATCCGCGCTTTGGCTGAGGTGGATGGTGTGGACGCCATCATCTCTAACGGACACGCCGGTGAGGTAACCTCGTTGACCGATGGGGAATATTCTCATGTAATCGAAATTGCCAAAGAAGTTGTGGGAAAAGAATATCCTATTATTTCCGGCGTTGTGGAGCAGACTGCTCAGAAAGCCGCCGAACGGGCTAAAATCGCACAAAGTGCTGGCGCCGATGCTATTTTGCTTTTTCCGCCTAATCTGTTTAATTTGGGCGCGTCGGATACCTTGGAGCTCCCCTATCGCTTTGTGGCGGATGTGGCAGAACGAACCGATATTCCCCTTGTAGTCTTTCAATTTTCTAAACAGTCTCGGGTTGCGTATACCACAGAGACGCTGGTGCGTATGGTGGAAAATATTCCTTCTATTGTCGGCATTAAAGAGGGAACAGACGAGATGCAGTATTATGAGGATAACTTCCGCGCTCTGCGGGCCTGTAAGCACCAGGTATCAATTCTATGCACAAACAATACCAAGCTGTTGCCCAGCCTGGCCATTGGAGGAGATGGCATCATTTCCGGTTCCGGCAGTGTAATTGCCGCTTATTTGTCAGAGCTTTTCCGGAGTGTAGAAAACAACGACCTGTTTGCGGCCCGGGAGGTATATCAGAAAATGTATCCGCTGATGCGAGTGTTTTATGCCAATCCGCTAATTGATATGCATAATCGAATGAAGGTGGCATTGAAGTGTCTCGGCTTACAAAAAACTGCAATTTCCCGCCGACCGCTGCTTCCCATTGGTCCCGAGGAAGAGACACATATCCGACAGGCGTTGATCCAAAGCGGAATGCTCCAGGATTAACCGGAGTTTAGAGAGAGGAAGTGGGCTTTCTTTGGAAGATTGTGAACTTGTTTTACTGGAGCGCCTTACAGGGGGAATTGCGCAGATTACCCTAAACAGTCCGCCGCTCAATCTGATTACAACCCAAATGAATCGACGCCTGGATGCGATATTGGATGAGGTAAGTCAGGATTCAACGATTCGTGTCGTTGTGGTTGCCGGCGCAGGGGACAAGGCTTTCAGTGCCGGCGCTGATATCAAAGAGTTTTCTGCATTTGTTAGGGCTGGGACCATGGTTTCCGAAAAGCTTAGACTGGAATGTGATGTATTTACTAAGCTGGATGCGCTTCCGCAGCCGACCATTGCGGCGCTTCATGGAATTACGATGGGGGGCGGTATTGAGTTGGCCCTGTGCTGCGACTATCGGATTCTGGGGGAGCAGGTGAAGCTCGCCTTTCCGGAGATTGGCCTGGGACTGTTTCCGGGAAGCGGTGGTTTAGTACGGCTTCCGCGTTTGGTCGGAAGGACTAAGGCGAAGGAACTGATGCTGTTTGGAGACAAGATCTCGGCGAAAAAAGCGCTGGAGTTTGGTCTTGTTAATGAGGTTGCACCTGGTGCCCAGGTGTTGGCGCGGGCGATAGAGCGAGCAAAACAGCTTGCCGCGCTGCCTGGAACTTCCTTAAGAGCTATTAAACAGGGAATCGACGACATTTGTGAGATGCCTGTCTCACAAGGAATTGAGTACTCTCTGGGGCTGATGAACCAGGTGCTTTCCACTCCGGATGCACAGGAAGGCGTAAACGCATTTTTGGAAAGGCGGGAGCCAAAATTTAATAGAAGATAACGGAGGAAGGGAATTGTATGAAAAAAGCGATTCAGGGCATTCAGGTGATTGAGGTTCCCTATCGCAACATGAAAAGGGTCCGTTACAGACGCGAATTTGACGACTATAAGCTGTGTGGTACCTATTACAAAGCCGGAGTTCCTTTTGAAGTGGTGCAGGCCACTTATGACCACGAAAATTATCCCTTGGCAGAGGGGGAATTCTTCGACTATGATCCCCAAATTTTTGGAAAGGCGCTTGGAAAACTGTGCGGCAGTATTGGAAAGGAAGTTGAAAAGGGGCTGCGCAGTGGAAAGTGCGTTTTGATGACCGGGGGCGGCTGTGAACACACAGTCGGCGTATTAGGCGGCATGCAAAGGGCTTTTGGCCCGGATAAGAAAATCGGTTTGATTTGGCTGGATGCACATGGCGATTTTAACACGCCGGCCACATCCGAAAGCGGGCGTCCTGGTGGTATGCCATTGGCAGTATGTGCCGGCTATGGATGCGAGGAATGGCGATTGCTATCCGGGTTGGATGTTCCTCTTCCTACAGAGTTTATTATGCTATCTGATGCGCGTAATTTGGATCCGATGGAAGAACATGCGATTGCACAGTCAAATATGACGGTTGTAAAAACAGCGGATTTCAATAAACTTCACGTTTGGAAGCAGAAGGTGCGGGAATTGGCTGATCGTGTGGACATGCTCTATTTACACATCGATTTGGATGTCTTAGATGGGAAATATTTGCCTAATTCACTGTTTGTAGAGGAGAATGGCCCGGAACTGGACACTGCTTTGGATAACATCAAAGCGGTGATGGAGACTGGTAAAGTAATGGCCTTCTCTCTGGTATCGGTAACATTTGTCAATGGCCTTCCCGGGCAGGATATCCGAACGCTTAATGGTATGCGGATATTGGGAACAGCTCTGGAAAATTGGAAAGAATGCCCAGATACCAGATTGGCTGACTAACTCTGTCCAAACGTATAAAATTACCGGAGCATATCACCTTCAAAGTCTACGATTTCAGGTGACATGCTCCGGTTTTAACTTGCTCTATTTAATTTTTAGAATTTTTACTTGCTGTCGTAGGACAATGTGATTTAGCCTGTTAGGGGCAGTCCGGCCTATAGGCCG
>OFFQ01000855.1_pt1 | contig 20416 bp, 19 predicted proteins | sample 1521411 | NCBI WGS metagenome assembly OFFQ01 (sample SAMEA3504110, study PRJEB24116) | mouse gut metagenome | biome: mouse gut; feature: mouse-associated habitat; material: faeces | place: Denmark | collected 2011 | reverse complement strand
TGAGGACATCATCTTGGTTGAAAAGTAGGCGAGAAAAGGCTCTGTCCAGTTGGACAGAGCCCATTTTCTTTTCCTATTTTTTGTAAATCAGCTCTGCAAACTGTCCATATTGCTTTACTTCCTCTAGGTGAAACCGCTTTAAGTTCTCTTTCTGAGTAAACAGTGGTATTCCTTCGCCCAGCAGAACAGGTGCAGTCTGAATGATGAGCCAATCCACCATATCCCGCTCTAAGAGTAGAAAAATACGCTCATCCCGCCCCCTCCTTAAATTCTCGCTACCCCGGATCGCCGGGCCGCTTCGGCTACTGCCCTAGCTACGGCAGGTCCCACACGGGAATCGAACGCCTCCGGGATTATATAGTCATTCGTCAGGTCCTCGTCCGCGATCAAGCTGGCTAGGGCTTGCGCGGCGGCCAGTTTCATTTCCTCGTTGATGTCGCTGGCCCGCACGTCCAGGGCGCCTCGGAACAGTCCAGGGAAAGCTAGTACGTTGTTGATTTGGTTGGGGTAGTCACTCCGCCCAGTAGCCACTACCTGAGCTCCGCCTGCTTTGGCGTCCTCGGGGAAAATTTCCGGGGTGGGGTTGGCGCAGGCGAAGACGATGGCGTCTTTGTTCATGGTGGACACCATCTCCGGGGTCACCAGGTTGGGCGCGGAGACGCCGATAAACACGTCCGCTCCCGCCAGCATGTCAGCCAGCGTGCCTTGGCGTTTCTCACGATTGGTCACCCTGGCAATCTCCTGCTGGGCCCAGTTGAGCTGGTCACAGCCCTCGTACACCGCACCGAATTTGTCCACCAGGGTAATGTCTGTAAATCCGGCCAGCAGAAGCAATTTTGTAATTGAAATGGCCGCAGATCCAGCCCCAGAGAAGACTACCCGGACCGTTTCCTTCTTCTTGCCCACTAACCGCAGGGCGTTGGTCAGTCCAGCCAGTACAATAATGGCAGTACCATGCTGATCATCGTGAAAGACAGGAATGTCGCATTTCTCTTTCAGCTTCCGCTCAATTTCAAAGCACCGAGGAGCAGAGATATCTTCCAAATTAATCCCACCGAAGGAGCCAGAAATATTGTATACCGTCTCAACAAATTCGTCCACATCTTTGGTCTTAACACACAACGGGAAAGCATCTACCCCGGCAAAAGTTTTGAATAAAACACACTTGCCTTCCATCACAGGCATTCCAGCCTCGGGACCGATATCCCCCAGCCCTAGAACAGCAGAGCCATCAGTGATAACAGCCACTAAATTGTGCCGCCGAGTGAGTTCATAGCTTCTTGTAATGTCCTCCTGAATGGCTAGACAGGGCTGAGCCACACCGGGGGTGTAGGCCAGGGACAGGGAATCCTTGTCATTGGCGGGCACAGTGGCCACCACTTCAATCTTTCCTTTCCATTCACCGTGCAGGCGCAGGCTTTCTTTCGCATAATCCATGGACATTTCTTCCCTTCTTTATGGAATCAGTATAGTTTCTGCTGATTCTATTATACTAAACTCTGGAAAAAGTGCAATGGGCACTTGGATTTCATGCGTTTTCTCGGCTTTTTCCTCACAAATCCCCGCTTTTTTAGCCCGATTTTATTACTTTCACCGTTGACGGAGACGGATATTTCTGGTAAAATGTCGTTTAACTGGCATTTCAGTGTGAATAAATTGTAAACAGGAGGAAATTATGGAACAACAACACAGAGGACAATGGGGCAGTAACCTAGGCTTCCTTATGGCCACCATCGGTGCCGCCGTGGGCTTGGGCAACATCTGGTCCTTCCCCTTCCGCATGGGGGCCAACGGCGGTTTTCCCTTTTTGATTATTTATCTGGTTCTGGCGGTGCTGGTTGGCTTTACCATCATGCTGTGTGAGCTGGCAATTGGCCGCCATGGCGGAGGAAGTGTATTGGTCAGCTATCAGAAGATTAACCGCATTTCAGGCGGCTTTCTGGGAATTCTGGCGCTGGTCTCCCCTTTTCTGATTCTCAGCTTTTACACCGTTTTGGGCGCCTACTGCGTGCAGTATGTCGGCCTGAACTTTGCGGAACTGCTGGGCATTTTTAATGTCTCCAGCATCTCCGGCGCGGAATCCTTCAGCACCATGCTGACCAATCAGCCCTTGGCAATCGGCTCCACCTTTGTCATGCTGCTCCTCGGTCTGCCCACAGGGATTATCTCCGCAGTCAAAAAATACACCTGGGTCGACAGTGTGACCCTAATGATCTCTCTTCTGCTCACCTCCATGCCGGTGTTCTGGCTTGGCCTGATGATGCAGCTGGTGTTCTCCCTGAACCTCCACCTGCTCCCGGCACAGGGGGTTGATACCCTCAAGCACTATATTCTGCCCTGCGTTACCTTGGGTGCTGGCATGATGGCCAACCTGATCCGCATGACCCGCTCCAGTGTGCTGGAGGTCACCAAGCAGGACTATATCCGCACTGCCAGGGCGAAGGGATGCAAGGAGGGCGTCGTTGTCCGCAGGCACATCCTCCGCAACGCCATGCTCCCTGTTATCACGATCGTGGGTCTGCAGTTTGGCTCCCTGCTGGGCGGCACCATGATCATCGAGAGCGTCTTCGCCATGCCTGGCCTGGGCTCCCTGGTCATTCAGGCGGTGCGTCAGAAGGACACGCCCCTTGTTGTCGCAGCCGTCATGTTCGTTGCCTTTATGGGCGGCATCATCAACTTGATCGTGGATATCCTGTATGCATACGTGGATCCCCGTATCAAGTCGCAGTATGTGAAAAAGGCGTGAGGGTAGAGATATGAAGAAAACTGTTGAAACCACCCAAAGCAAGACCCGCGTGAAAAAGCGCAGCCAGGCGGCCTCCATTCTCCGCCGCTTTTTCAGGAACAAGCCCGCTGTTCTTGGCGTGGCGCTCTTTGCTGCCATGCTCCTGCTGGCCATCTGCGCCCCGCTGGTTGCGGACTATGAGGCGGACGCCATCACCATGCACATGGACCAGCGCCTGATGCCCCCCTGCGCCGAGCATATTTTTGGTACGGACGCCAATGGCCGCGATATGTTCGCCCGTATCATCTACGGAGGACGGATCTCCCTGTTTGTAGGCGTCGCCTCGGTGTCCATCTCCCTGGTGGCGGGCTTGATCATCGGCTCCTGTGCAGGCTACTTTGGAGGCGCTGTGGACAATGTCCTGATGCGGATCATGGATGTGTTCCTGGCGATCCCCAGTCTGCTGATGTCCATCACTATCGTGGCCGTTCTGGGTCCCAACATGATCAATCTGCTGCTGGCCATGAGCCTCTCCAGCATCCCCCGGTTCTCGCGTATTGTACGCTCCTCCATCCTCTCCATCCGCGGACAGGATTACATTGAGGCGGCGCGGGCCTGCGGCACCAAACACGCCCGCATCATTATGCGCCACGTTCTCCCCAACGCCATTGGCCCCATCATTGTCCAGGCATCTCTGAATGTGGCCACTGCCGTCATCACGGTCTCCAGCTTGAGCTTTATCGGCCTGGGGATCTCTCCCCCCACGCCTGAGTGGGGCTCCATGCTGGCAGAGGGCCGCGAGCAGATGCGCTACTACCCCCACCTGGTCCTGCTCCCGGGCCTGGCGATCATCTGCACCGTTATGGCGCTGAACCTGATCGGCGACGGTCTGCGGGACGCCTTGGACCCGAAGATGAAGAATTGAGGAACAGTGAATGGAAAACTTACTGAAAATTCGAGATCTTCACGTGGAATACCACACGGAAGACGACGTGGTCCGAGCGGTCAACGGCTTGAATCTGGACCTGTACAAGGGTGAGACTCTGGGGCTGGTCGGCGAGACCGGCGCCGGAAAGACCACCACGGCACTGAGCGTCATGAATCTGCTGCCTGACCGCCTGGGATTCATCACCAAGGGCGAGATTCAGCTGGGGGATCTGGACGTGCTCCACGCCAGTCCCTCCCAGCTGCGGGAGATGCGGGGCGCCGAGGTGTCTATGATCTTTCAGGACCCTATGACCAGCCTGAACCCCACGCTCACCATCGGTGAGCAGATTGCCGAAGTGTTGGAAATCCACGCAAAGGAGGACAAAGGGGATTCGGCGTCCGGACGGAACCCGGGTAAGTCCGGAAAGAGCATGAGAGCGGACCAGATTGGACGGCGGGTAGACGAAATCCTGGAGCTGGTAGGACTGCCTCCGGCCCGAAAAAATGAGTATCCACACCAATTCTCCGGCGGTATGAAGCAGCGCGTGGTCATTGCCATGGCGCTAGCCTGCGAGCCCCGTCTCCTCCTGGCGGACGAGCCGACCACGGCCCTGGATGTCACGATCCAGGCTCAAGTGCTGGAGATGATGCGCAGGCTGAAGGAGGAGCTGGGCACCGCCATGCTGCTGATCACCCACGATCTGGGCGTGGTGGCGGAGACCTGCGACCGGGTGGCAATCATGTATGCCGGCGAAATCATCGAGATTGGCAGCGTGGAGGACATTTTCAAGGGGGAGGGCAACCACCCCTACACCGAGGGCCTGTTCGGCTCCATCCCGGACATGACCAAGAGTGAGCGGCGCCTCCATCCCATCGACGGTCTGATGCCCGATCCCACGCAGCTCCCCGAGGGGTGCCCCTTCGCGCCCAGGTGCGGCAAGGCTGCCGACCAGTGCAGATCCCGGAAGCCTGCGGAGGTGCTCCATGGAACGCATATGGTCAAGTGCCATCTGTGGAAATAAGGAAAGGCGGTACAAGCGACATGGAAACACCTTTGATTGAAACAGTTGGACTGAAGAAATATTTTAAGACCTCCCGCGGGGAACTGCACGCTGTGGACGACATCAACCTGAAGATTACCAAGGGGCACACGCTGGGCGTCGTTGGCGAGTCCGGCTGCGGAAAGTCCACGCTGGGCCGTGTGATCCTCCGGCTGATCGACGCGACCGCGGGGCAGGTCCTCTATAACGGCGAGGACATCCTCAAGTACAGCAGCGGCGAGATGAACAAGATGCGCCAGAAGATGCAGATCATCTTTCAGGACCCCTATTCCTCCCTGAATCCCCGGCTGACCGTCAGCGAGCTGATTGCAGAGCCGATCAAGGTCACCAGACTTCTCAAGAGCCAGGCGGAGATCAACGACCGGGTCTTTGAACTGATGGAGACCGTGGGTCTGGCGGAACGGTTTGTCAACACCTATCCCCACGAGCTGGACGGCGGCCGCCGGCAGCGCATCGGCGTAGCCCGGGCTCTGGCGCTCAATCCGGCATTTGTTGTCTGTGATGAGCCCGTCTCCGCCTTGGATGTGTCCATCCAGGCCCAGATCCTCAACCTGATGATGGACCTCCAGGAGCAGATGGGCTTGACATACATGTTCATTACCCACGACCTCAGCGTTGTCAAGCATATCAGCAACGAGATCGCGGTGCTCTACCTGGGTGAGTGCGTGGAACTGACGGACAAACAGGAGCTCTTCGACAATCCTCTCCACCCCTACACCCGGGCTCTTCTGGAGGCCATTCCGGTGCCCAACCTGAGCAGCAGGAGCAAAAAGCGGACGATCATCCAAGGCGAGGTCACAAGCCCCATTGACCCCAAGCCTGGCTGCCGGTTCGCCAGCCGCTGTCCCTATGCCACCGAGAGCTGTACCGGCGCCTCTATCCCCCTGCGGGAAGTAACGCCCGGCCACTTTGTCGCCTGCTGCCATGTGTGAGAAGAGATGGAGCGAGGCGGACATTGCCCCTGTTTTAGGCCGCTTTCTTCGGTACGTACAGATTGACACAGAATCCTCCCCCCGGGCGCCCAGGACCCAATGCCCCAGCACGGACTGCCAGAAAGATCTGGCGCAGCTGCTGGCAAAGGATCTGCGCGAGGTGGGTGCGGAGCAGGTGCGCCAGGATGAATACGGCTATGTTTATGGAATGATCCGGGCCAATGGGGACAAGGATGTGCCCAAAATCGGACTGATTGCCCACATGGATACCGCGCCGGATGTCTCCGGCCGGGGCGTCAGGCCCCGGGTCGTGGAGAACTATCCCGGCGGTGACATCCTGCTCAACGAGGCGGCCGGCATCACCATGCTCCGGAAGGAATTTCCCCAGCTGGATACCTTCCTGGGGCAGGACCTTGTGGTCACAGACGGCACAACCCTTCTGGGCGCTGATGACAAGGCCGGTGCGGCGGAGATCCTGCAAATGGCGCAGGTCCTCCGGGATCACCCCGAAATCCCACACGGCGAGATCTGGATCGCCTTCACCCCCGATGAGGAGATTGGCCGCGGCGTGGACCACTTCGACACGGCGGGATTCCCTGTGGACTTCGCCTACACCGTTGACGGCGGCGCACTGGGGACCTACTCCTATGAGACGTTCAACGCATATTCCGCCGCAGTCACGATCTCCGGCAGATCTGTTCACCCCGGATCCGCCAAGGGGCGGATGCGCAGCGCCCTGCACATCGGCATGGAATTTGACAGGATGCTCCCGGTGGAGCAGCGCCCGGCCTACACCGCCGAACGGGAGGGATTCTACCATCTGAGCAGCTTCCAGGGCGATGTGGAGAAGGCGGTCTTGTCCTATGCGGTACGAGACCATGATGCAGGCAGGATGGCGGAGAAGCTGGCGTTCCTGGAGCGAATCAGCCGGTATCTCAATGACCGCTATGGTGCGGGGACGGTAGAGCTCAAAGTGGAGGAGCAGTACCGGAATATGGCAGAGAAGATCGCTCCCATGTTCTCGATCGTGGAGTTGATCGAGAAGAGCATGGAGCGGCAGGGAATCTCCCCACAGCTCATTGTGACCCGGGGCGGCACCGACGGCTCCCGGCTGTCCTTCATGGGCATCCCCTGTCCTAATATCTGCACCGGCGTCTCCAACGGGCACAGCCGGTACGAATTTGTCTCTGTACAGTCTATGAAGAAGATCACGGCGCTTTTGATCGAAATTGTCAGCGGTTTCTATACAAATTATGAGGAGATGGACTTATGACTTATGATATTCAGGCAAAAAGCGAGACCGTCATCCGCCGCGCGGAGGATAAGTTCGGCTTTTTTGGCTTTCCCAACGTTACCCGCCTAGACGACGGCCGAGTGCTGGTGAGCACCTCCGGCCTGCGGCTGCACCATATGTGCCCCTTCGGCAAGGTCGTGCTGCTCTACGGCGACAAAAATGCGGAAAACTGGTCCCTGCCCCAGGTCCTCCGGGACTCCCGGCTGGACGACCGGGACCCCAGCCTTTTGAACCTGGGGAACGGCCGGCTCCTGTGCAGTTGGTACAATTGGCCCCTGCGGATGTATTTTGACCGCCCCTTTATGCAGATGATCTATGAGCAGATGAATAACGAGGACTTCCTCCTCTGCGCCACCCATCTCCGCTCTGTCACGCCGGAGCAGGAGGCGGCGGACTTCGGCTCCTGGACAAGCGTCAGCGAGGACAACGGCAACACCTGGGGCGAGGCCCACAGAGCGCCGATCTGCTCCTGCCACGGCCCCATCAAACTGGCGGACGGCAGCCTTCTGTACGTGGGCAAGGACATCAACAAAAAGGAGACCGGCGGGGCCAACTACGCCTGCAAGAGCACAGACGAGGGCAAGACTTGGGAGATACTCACCGAGATGCCCATTCCCGAGGGCGTGACCAACCGGAACTTTGTGGATCCCTGTGCCCTGCAACTCCCCTCCGGCCGCATTCTGGCTCACTTCCGCTATCAAAATGCCAATCCGGACCCCTACGGCAAATTCACTGTATTCCAGACAATCTCCGATGACCTGGGCAGAACTTGGAGCATCCCCAGCTGCCTGGGGGTCAGTGGTTCTCCGCCCCATCTGCTCCGACACTCCTCCGGTGCAATCGTCTGCGTGTACGGTCGCCGCGAGCAGCCATTGGGCGAGCGGGCCATGGTCAGTCTGGATGACGGTGAGACCTGGATCAAGGACATCGTTCTGACCGATGTGACGCCCCACCCGGATCTGGGCTTCCCCTGCTCCACGGAGCTGGAGGACGGCTCGATCTACACGGTATACTACCAGCGCCTGATACACAACGGCAAGCTGGATGAGAAGTGCTCCATCGTAGGCACAAAATGGCGTCTGGACGACATCTTGGAGAAGAACAAAAAATAGTCACAGCATCTGGAAAGGAGAACGGTTATGCGGATCCCGTTTGAAGAGGTGACGGAGACCTTAAAGGAAAAGCTGATCAAATACGGCTCTCCGGAGGACTACGCCGGACAGGTGGCCTATGTCATGGCGGAGAACTCCCTGGAGGGCGTTTATACCCACGGCATCAACCGCTATATGCGGCTTATCAACAATATCAGAGACGGTCTGACCATGCCGAAAGAGATTGCCGGAAAAATCGCCGGCCTGGGCGGCTATGAGATATGGGACGGCAAGCTGGGCTTTGGGATTGTCAATGCGCAGCTATGCACCAACCGCGCCATTGAGCTGGCCCAGACACACGGCATCGCCTGCGTGTCTCTGCGGAACACGAGCCACTGGCTGCGGGGTGGGACCTACGGCAAAATGACGGCCGAGGCCGGGATGCTGGGGATTCATTTCACCAACGCCCGCACCAATATGTGCGCCTGGGGCACCCAGCAGCACTGTCTGGGAAACAATCCTCTGGTGCTGGCGGTCCCCCGTGCCAACGGAGACCACGTCATTGCAGACACGTCCTTCTCACAGTACTCCTACGGCAAGCTGCAGCTCGCCCGGCTGGAGGGCAGGATGATGCCCCAGCCAGGCGGCTATGACGAGAACGGCCAGCTGTCCTGTGACCCCGCAGTCATCCTGAAAAGTCAGAAGATTCTGCCCATGGGCGAGCATAAAGGCGCTTCCATTGCCATGCTGCTGGATCTCATCACCGCTGTATCCTCCTTTGGCAACTGCGCCTCCATGGTGGCAAAGCTCCCCGGCAACGACGAGCACTCCTTCTCCCAGACCTTTATCGTGATCAACCCCCTGGCTCTGGGCGATCAGGAGACCTTCTCCGCTATTGTGGAGAACGCAGTCAACTGCGTCCTGAACGCAAAGCCGCTGCCCGGCGGGACAGTCCACTACCCCGGCCAGTCCATGAAACGGTACAGAACGGAAAATCTGGAACAGGGAATTCCAGTCAACGAGGGTGTATGGACGGATATTTGCGCGCTGTAACGGCGCAGTCCGGATCGATTTCCGATGGGGCCCTGCGGCAGCTCCTGGAGGACTGGATCGAAGCGAACAGGGAGACAATGGTACAGGATATCTTCACCGTCGTCTCCATACCCAGTGTGAGCGGAAAGGCCGAAGGAAGGATGCCTTACGGGGCGGGCTGCGGGGCGGTCCTGGAGGCCGTGGGCCGCCTGGTGGCCGGCGCGGGTTTCACATTCCAGAACCACGCCTACCACTGCGGCACTGCGCAGCTGGAGGGGTCCGGCGAGGAAACGATAGGTATTTTCAGCCACATCGACACCGTAGCCCCGGGTGACGGCTGGAACTTCGCCCCCTATCGGCCGTTTTTGAAGGACGGCTATCTCTACGGCCGGGGCGTCACAGATGACAAGGGCCCGGCAGTCGCCGCCCTCTATGTCCTCAAGTGCCTGAGGGATCTCCGGCTGCCTCTGCGGCACAACGTAATGGTGTATTTCGGATGTGATGAGGAGTCCTCCATGGGGGACATCCACTATTATCTGGCGCACAATAAGCCGCCGGCGTTTTCCCTGGTCCCGGATGCCCGGTTCTCCGTCTGCTGCGGGGAAAAGGGGATTATCAGCGCGAAGATTACCATGGATCTGAGGGAGACCGGGATACGGGACTTCCAGGCGGGATCCGGAGAGAATATTGTTCCCAATTTCGCGGAGGTGTCCCTGACCTGCTCAGCCCGGGAGGCGGCACAGATTATGGCTCGGGAGGAGCTTACCGTTGCCTTCGCCAACGGCGTGGCGGTGGTCCACGCAGAAGGGGTCGCCGGCCACGCGGCATTCCCGGAGAATACGGAGAACGCCATCGACAAGCTGACGAACAACCTGAAGGAGATCCCCTTCTCCAACACCGGAACGGTTCGCGTTCTGAAGGCTCTGGCCGAGCTCTCCAGGGGATACCGCGGCGAGGGCATAGGCATCCATGCGGAGGACGCCTTCTTTGGTCCGCTGACCTCTGTGGCCGGAACGGCCCGGGTGGAGAACGGCGCCTTGACTGTGACGCTGAATATCCGCTATCCGATCTCAACCGACAGGGATACGATTCGGGCACGCCTTTCAGCGTTCTGCACCGCATATGGAGCGGAGATCGCCTCCTTTGAAAACAGCGAGCCGGCCTATTTCGCGCCGGACGGAGAGATTCCCACGCTTCTCAACGACCTGTGCAGGGAGGTGCTCCGGGCTGACTTTGCGCCCTATTCCATGGGCGGCGGCACCTATGCCCGCCACCTGCCCAATGCCATGGCCTGCGGACCGCTGAACAGACATCTCGCCCGCCCCGGGGGTACACGGCGGGGGGGTGGCCATCAGCCGGACGAGTGCGTGTGCCTGGAATCCCTGGAAAACCTGATCAAAATTTATGTGAGAGCGATTGCCAAAATTGACCGCATGATCTAAGGCGGGAGGCACTGAAAAAATATGAACAAGAAAGAACGAGTTATGGCAGTGATCCGGGGGGAGAAGCCGGACCGGATCCCAACAGGCTTCTGGTTTCACTTTTCCCCCCGGGATCAGGAGCGAGTGGTATCTGCCCATCTCCGCTACTTCGCGGAAAGCGGTACGGATATCTGCAAGGTCATGAACGAGGCGCTGCTCCGGGGGGAGAGCGAGATCCGCACCCCCGGTGACTACGCCCGCGCCGCGCTGAGCGGAGCGGCCCGGCGGAACATGGAGCGGCATCTGGATGACGTCAAACGCATCTGTGACGAGACGGGGAATACTTCCCTGGTCCAGGCCACGCTCCACGGCGTTGTGGTGTCTACCCACCACCTGTCCCTGCGGAAGGGGCTCTATGTGGATAACAGGATGTTCTTCCGCACCTGTATGACGGAAAACCGGGAGGCGCTGATAAACGCCTTCGATATGGTCACCGATGTTCTCTGCGAGCTCTCGGAGCGGTTCTTCGACGCGGGTGTGGGCGGCATCTACTACGCCTGCCTGGGCGGCGAGCGGGACCTGTTCACCCCCGAGGAGTACAACACGTACATAAAGCCCTTTGAGATGCGGGTGCTCCAGGCGGCGGGAAAGACCTCCTGTGTCAATACACTGCACATCTGCAAGAGCGGTCTGGATATCTCCCGCTATCAGGACTTGCCCGCCCAGGTGGTAAACTGGGCCATCCATGAAAACAACCCCTCCCTGGAGGAGGGAGCGGAGATCTTCAAGGATAAGGTGATCCTGGGCGGTCTGGATGATCGGTCCGGGGTGCTGGTGGATGGAACGAACGGGGAAATCGAGAGTGAGGTCCACGCCATCCTCCGCAAAATGGCGGGGCGACGCTTTATCCTGGGCTCGGACTGCACCTTGCCCACGGACATCTCCTGCAGCAGGATTCAGACAGCGGTACACTCCTGCGAAACCTACTGCCGGGAAGACATCTAAAAACATTCTGGGAGGAGAACAATGAAGGTCATTTTATTTAACGGCAGCCCCAATGAAAAGGGCTGCACCTATACGGCCCTTGCCGAGGTGGAGAAATCCCTGTCCGCCGCCGGGGTTGAGACGGAGATTTTTTTCATTGGCAGACAGCCCGTGAAGGGCTGCATCGGCTGCGGCACCTGCGCGAAGCCCGGTGAAAAGCAGTGCGCCTTTGACAATGATGCGGTTTACCGCGCTGTTGAGAAGGCTAAGAAGGCCGACGGATTTGTATTCGGTTCCCCCGTGCACTATGCCGGTATGTCCGCAGTGATGAAATCATTTATGGACCACTTTTTTTATGTGGGGCGCGGATGCCTGGCAAATAAGCCCGCCGCAGCCGTCGTCAGCTGCCGCCGGGGCGGCGCTACAGCGGCCCTGGAGCAGTTGTCCCAATACTGCCAAAATAACAACATGCCCATTATCACCGCCCAGTACTGGAACATGGTCCACGGCACCAAACCGGAGGAAGTGGCGCAGGACGAGGAGGGAACCTTGACCATGCGGACGCTGGGCAGCAACTTGGCTTGGATTCTCCAGTGCATTGCCGCCGGGCAGGAAGCTGGCGCCTGCATTCCCCAGCGGGAGCCGCAGAAGAGGACCAATTTTATCCGCTGAAAAAATCATGCCAACCCGTCTGCTGTATGTCCCCGCCGGGCAGCGGCCAGCCGGGCTCGCAGTACAAACAGGAGAAGAGCATGCGGCCAGTAATTGACAATGATTTTTTGCTGCACAGCGACGCAGCAAAAGCGCTCTACCACCAATATGCGGAGAAGATGCCTATCATCGACTACCACTGCCACATCGATCCCCGGGACATTGCAGAGGATCGGATCTACGACAATATTACACAGGTTTGGCTGGGTGGAGATCACTATAAGTGGCGGCTGATGCGGGCAAACGGCGTATCGGAGGAATATGTGACCGGCGGAGCTCCGGACCGGGAGAAATTCCAAAAATTTGCAGCCGTTATGCCCAAGGCTGCCGGAAACCCGGTATACCACTGGGTCCACCTGGAGCTGAAGCAGTACTTCGGCTACGAGGGGGAACTGAACGAGGACACGGCAGAGCAGGTTTGGCAGTTCTGCAACGAACGGCTGAAGACCCTCTCCGTGCGGAAAATGATCGCCCGGTACCATGTCAAGGTCATCGCCACTACGGACGATCCCGCTGACGCGCTGACCGCGCACGAGCAGATCGCGGCGGACCCGGATTGCAAAGTGAAGGTGATCCCCGCCTGGAGGCCGGACAAGGTGCTCAATATCCATAAAGAAGGAGCTGCCGCCTATCTGGGGAAGCTCTCCCAGGCAGCTGGAGTGGAGATTACGGGACTGGACTCCCTGTTTGCGGCGCTGTCCCGGCGGATGGACTTCTTCGCATCTCACGGATGCTGCGCCTCAGACCACGGTCTGGAAAGGACTCCCTGCCCTGCCGCAAAAGCGGAGGCGGAGGCGGTTTTGACCCGAGTCCTCCGGGGCGAGGAGGTCAGCAGAGAGGACGCAGCCCAATTCCAGTATGTCGTGATGCGTTTTCTGGCCGGGGAGTACCACAGCCGAAACTGGGTCATGCAGCTCCACATGTGCGCTACGTATGGCGTGAACACTTTCCAGCAGAAGAAGCTGGGGCCTGATACGGGCTTTGACGGCATCGGCAGCAGCTGCAATGTGGAACACCTTGCCCACCTTCTCACCGGACTGAGCGCAGACGACGCCCTGGGAAAAACGATTCTGTACTCCCTGAATCCCAACGATCTGGACCTGCTGGCCGTGCTGACCGGAAGCTTCCAGCAGGCCGGTATGGCTGGGAAGATCCAGCTGGGGGCCGCGTGGTGGTTCAACGACACCTACTCCGGCATCCGCGCACAGCTGACAGCCGTGGCGAACAACTCCCTGCTGGGCAACTTCATTGGGATGCTGACAGATTCCCGGAGCTTCCTCTCCTATGCCCGGCACGAATACTTCCGGCGCATTCTCTGCGACATGGTTGGCGGCTGGATGGAGCAGGGGATGCTGTCAGATAATCTGAAGACCTGGGGGAGACTGGTGGAGGATGTATCCTACCACAATGTTCAGCGTTATTTTTTTCAACAATAAAATATGACTAGTAATAAGATTTAGAGGAGATACAGAGAATGAACGCTGAAATTTTCAACGTCCAGGGAAAAACAGCGGTGATCACCGGCGCGGGCGGTGTGATCTGCGGCACCATGGCGCGGGAAATGGCGAAGGCAGGAATGAACGTCGCTCTGCTCAACCGCACCCTGGAGAAGGCCCAAAGGATCGCACAGGAGATCACGGACGGCGGTGGTGAGGCCATTGCCGTCCAGGCGGATGTGCTGGACAAGGAGACACTGGAGACAGCCCGTGAACAGGTCACAGAGCGCTTCGGCAGAGTAGATGTGCTGGTCAACGGGGCGGGCGGCAACCGGAAGGACGCCTCCACCAGTTCGGAGATGTCCTTTTTCGACATCCCGTTCAGTGCGCTCCAGGATGTCTTTGACTTGAACGTGCTGGGTGCGATCCTTACCACCCAGATCTTTGGCCGGGACATTGTGGCCTCCAACGGTTCTGTTATCAACATCGCCTCCATGGCCTCCATCCTTCCTCTGAGCAATACGATTGCCTACTCCGGCGCGAAGGCCGCCGCCGCCAACTTCACCCAGTGGATGGCGGTTCATTTTAACCAGAATTACAGCAGGACCATCCGGGTCAACGCCATTGCGCCGGGCTTCCTGTTGACCAGCCAGAACCGTTATCTGCTCCAGCAGGAGAGCGGAGAGCCGACGGAGCGGGGCAGAAAGGTCCTGGACAAGACGCCCATGGGCCGCTATGGAACGCCGGAGGAGATGGCGGGCGCGGCGATCTGGCTCTGCTCTGACGCGGCGTCCTTTGTAAATGGCGCGATTATCCCCATTGATGGCGGCTTTTCCGCCTATTGGGGCGTATAATTTAAGGAGGGGCATATGTCTAACAAAATTTCAGTAAAAGACTTCAAGGCGTTCTGTGCCGCCTGCTGTGAGCACGAGGGGATGTGTGCGGAAGACGCACAGATCACTGCTGAGGTGCTGTGCGAGACAGACCTTTTTGGCACCAATTCTCATGGCGCCAAAAACCTCTACGGCTACGTAAAAAAACAGCGTGCAGGCGGCATGGACTTCCGGGCAAAGCCCGAGATCCTGACAGAGGGGCCCTCCTACGCTCTGATGGACGCCCACAGATGCATGGGCATGGTCGCGGGCTATCGGGCCATGGAGCTGGCCATCGGAAAAGCCGGGGAGACCGGGATCGCCTTGGTGACGGTGAAGAACAGTACACATTTCGGAGCTGCGGGCTACTACGCCAATCTGGCCGCCAAGTCCGGCATGGTAGGCATCAGCTTTTCCAATGTGGACCCCAACATGACAGTCCCGGGGGCCAGGGGCATGATCCTGGGCAACAACCCCTTTGCCTACGCCTCCCCGACGGCGGAAGGCGGGAGTGTGTTTCTGGATATCGCCATGAGCAACGTGGCATCCCTGAAGGTGGTGCAGGCCCGGAAGGATGGGGTGCAAATCCCTGACACTTGGATCGTGGACAGGGACGGCGTTCCCACCACGGACCCCAGCCACTACCCCGAGGAGGGCGCCATGCAGCCCATGGCGGCCCACAAGGGATACGGTCTGGCGCTGATGGTGGAACTGCTCACAGGCGCACTGTCCGGCGGCGGTATCAGCAGTGCGGGAGAGATCAAGAGCTGGTGCTTTGCGCCTGAGACTCCCAACAACGTGTGCCATACATTTATCGCCGTGGACGTGTCCAAGTTCTCCGGCATGGATACGTATCTCTCCCGCTCCGGTGATCTGGCAGAGGCCCTTCACGAGGCGCCCAAGGCCAAAGGGAAGGAGCGCATCTTTCTGCCCGGTGAGATCGAATGGGAGAAGCACAGAAGCTGGGAAACCGTTGTGGAGCTGCCCAATGCGGTGGCGGAGTCCCTGCGGGAGATGAGCGCGGATCTGGGGATCCCCCTGAATCTGGCATAAGGAGGGCGGAACATGAAACATTCTGAGCGGCTGGGCAGAAATGCCGTTGTCCCCGTCGTTGTGCTGGACGACGTAAAGAGCGCCGTCCCCACCGCCAAGGCATTGCTGGCAGGCGGAATCGACGTGATGGAGATCACCCTGCGCACCGCGGCTGGTCTGGATTCCATCCGCGCCGTGGCGGAGTCCTGCCCGGAAATGCTGGTGGGGGCGGGCACCGTCCTGACCCTGGAGCAGGCGAAGTCCGTTGTGGAGACGGGAGCGCAGTTCATCGTATCCCCCGGTTTTGATCCGGAGATGGTCCGGTGGTGCGTGGAAAACGAGATCACAGTGACGCCTGGATGCGTCACCCCCACAGAGATCATGTCCGCCCTGCGGCTGGGCGTGGACGTGGTGAAATTCTTCCCCGCCAATGTCTACGGCGGTCTGACGGCGATGAAGAGCTTGTCCGCGCCCTTTGGCAGCGTAAAATTCATCCCCACCGGCGGTGTAAATGGGGAGAATATCGGCGAGTATGCCGCTGCGCCCTATGTCCACACAGTGGGTGGAAGCTGGGTGTGTACCAAGGCGGATATCGCTGCGGGGAATTTTGAGAAAATCACCCGGTTGTGCAGGGAGGCTGTGGCCGCCTCCTTGGGCTTTGAACTGGCCCATGTAGGCATCAACACGGAAAGCGGAGAGGCGGCCATGGAGGTCGCCCTGGCGTTTGCGGACATATTCGCTTTCAGCGTAAAAGAGGGCAGCAGCTCCACCTTTGCCGGCACGGGGATCGAGGTCATGAAAAGCAAATATTTGGGAGAGAGCGGCCATCTGGCTGTTCGGACTAACCACATCGGCCGGGCCGTGGCGTATCTTCAGAAAAAGGGCTTTGCCGTGAATATGGAGACAGCCAAGTACAAAGGCAGGCGGATGACCGCGGTATACCTGGAGCAGGAGATCGGCGGCTTTGCTGTCCACCTCCTGCAAAAATAAGAGTATAGAGAGGAAAGTCGCCGTGAAATTCTTAACTTTTGGCGAGATCATGCTCCGCCTGAAATCCCCCGGCACAGAGCGCCTCTTTCAGACGCCCGCCTTTGAGGCGACCTTTGGCGGCGGAGAGGCCAATGTGGCGGTGTCGCTGGCCGGCTTCGGCCTGGATGCCGGATTTCTGACCGTCCTGCCGGACAACGCGGTCGGTGACGCGTGTGTGGCGGAGCTGCGGAAATTTGCCGTGGACACCACCCGGATCCAGCGCAACAAGGGCCGCATGGGTATCTACTATCTGGAGGCGGGCGCCAATCAGCGCCCCTCCAAGGTGATATATGACCGTGAATACGCCTCCATCGCCCTGGCGAAGCCCGGTGATATCGATTGGGAGAGGGCCTTTGTGGGCGTGGAATGGTTCCATATTACCGGCATCACGCCAGCAATCTCCGAGACGGCAATGGAGCTGAGCCTGGAGAGCGTACAGGAGGCCAAGAGGCGGGGCATCACCGTCTCCTGCGACCTCAATTACCGGAAGAACCTCTGGAAATACGGCAGATCGGCCAGCGAGGTCATGGGCGAGCTGGCGAAGTATGTGGATATCGCCATCGCCAATGAGGAGGACGTGCAGAAGTCCCTGGGAATCACTGTGGACGTGGATGTGACATCCGGGAAGCTGGACCGGGAGAAATACCGCAGGCTCAGCGGCAAGGTGCTGGAAGCCTATCCCGGCATGAGGATGATCGCCATCACTCTGCGGGAGAGCCACAGCGCGGACTGGAACGGCTGGGCGGCCTGCCTCAACGACCGGACCTCCTTCCACGTGTCAAAGGGGTATGAGATCCGGGATATCGTTGACCGCGTAGGCGGCGGCGACAGCTTTGCCGGCGGTCTGATCTACGGGCTCCAGGCCTATCAGGACCATCAGCAGGCGCTGGAGTTCGCCGTGGCGGCCTCCTGCCTCAAGCACTCCATCTCCGGCGACTTTAACCGGGTCACGGTGGACGAGGTGGAGAAGCTTGCCGGGGGCGACGGCACCGGCCGTGTACAGCGGTAGCCCGAAAGAGCGTCCCAGGGGGACCGGGCGCGAGAACGCCGGTCCCCCTGCTTTGAACAGATCGGATTAAAGAACGATCAGAAGGCAAACTCCATGGACCAGGTATTCCGGTAGAGCTTTCCTGCATTCAGAGAGACGAGGTTGTCCTGTTTGGAGAGGTCCTCAATGACCCCGTCCCGGGAGGGCAGGGAGGACCAGGGTTCAACACAGAGAAACGGGACCTGCGCCTTGGCAGTATGCCAGATCCCCACATAGGGCATCTGGGGGAAGGAGACCGTGACGGCCTTGGAGCCCTTTTCGGAGGAGATCCTTACACGATGGCCCGCGTCCCGGAGGACAATGGCGCCGTTGTCAAAGAGCCTGTGTGAGAGCGGGAGCTGTCCGTCCGGGAGAGGGTAATCGGTCTCTCCGGTGACACCGCCCCGCTCAGAGAAGGTAACACGGGCAGTCCTGCCGGGGGTATCGAATGTCAGGCGGTAATCCTCAAAGGCGAGGCAGGGTTCGATGGGCAGATGGAAGCCGGGGTGGCCGCCGATACCAAAATACATCGGTTGATCGCCCGTGTTCTCCACACTGTAGGTGACCAACAGGCGGCACTGCTCCAGCGTATAAGCCACCCGGTAGATGAAAGAAAAGGGATAGCATTTCATCGTCTCCTCGTTTGCAGAGAGGCGGAACGTGATTCTGCTGTCCTCGCGGGACTCAACCGCCAGCTCGGAGTAGGGTACGAAACCGTGGAGCCCCATCTCATAGGTTTTGCCCGCCAAGGTATACTTCCCCTCCGTAAGGTTCGCCAGATAAGGGAACAGGTTGGGGCCATGCTTGGGCCAAATAGCCTTGTCCCCGCTCCAGAAGAATTCCGTGCCGTCGGCGGCCCGGATGCTCTGGATCTCGGCACCCCGCTCCGCGACTGTCACGGCGAGGTGCTCGTTTGAAATCATGTGGTTCATACAGTTACCCTTCCTTTTATGCTTTGATTTTGATGCGGGCATGATGCCGTGTATCTCTCCACCGGCGTGCCCCCTGATATCGGACGTTTCTGTCTTCTTTCACCAATAATTATTTAATTATTACCAGTAATAATATTAACATAGAAATCAAAATTTGTCACTACTGGTTGAGAAAAATTTTTTTGGAGAACTAACAAGAAAAAGAGAGAAAAATAGCCCAAATGCGTTCTGCACTCGTAGAGTAGATGCAAATAATATGATGACTCACCATGCCAAGCAGCAGATTATTGAGGCTGTCAGCAGAATCACCAAGGAGGATCTTGCAATGATCTCAGAAGAGCAAAGGAAAATTATGTACAATGGATTGGCCACCAAGGGCCGCCTGGCGGCGGACCCTGAGGAATGTGCCAAGATCGACAAGCAGCTGGAAACAGATCCCAAGAACTACTACCTCTGGTGTGCCCGGGCCATTGTCTGTGGGGATATCGAGCAGGCGATCGAAAACTATTCGCAGGCGCTCTCCATCCGCCCCTTTTCTCCCCACACACTGTATAACCGGGGCAGAAAGCTCATGGGACAGGGGCGTTTCAGCCAGGCCCTGTCGGATTTTGCGCTGGCCACAGCGCTTGACCAGGAGGACGGTTGGAAATGGCACTTCCAGGGAGTAGCGCTCTACTTTCTGGACCGGTACGAGGACGCTGTTGAATCCTTCCAGAGGGCGATCCAAGCCCACAACCACATCAACGATCCTGTGGTTCCCTTTGAGGTAGAGTGGATGTGGAACTGTTACATGAAGCTGGGCAGGGGCGAAGAAGCCGCCGGATGCCTGGAGCAGGTCACAGCGGAGACCCCCTGCGTGGATTCCGAAAAGACTTATAAGACCCGCATTCTCATGTACAAAGGGGATATGACGGCAGAGGACTTTCTGAATACGATTGATCCCGAGGATGTGCTGGAGACTGCCAACCAGCTTTACGGTGTGGCAAATTTCTACTACTACCTGAAAGGGGATACCCGCACCTCAGTAGAATACCTGCATAAGGTCATTGCTCTCACCGAGGCGAAACTCTGCTGGGGTTATAAAATGGCCCTGCGGGATCTTCCGGGACGGGCGGAGGAGACCTGTGCCGAGTCGCACTCCTGAAGTGTCCCTGACTGCTGATACACCGGGCGGGGTGCCATCGAAATGCTGGTGCGTTTTGTTCCATCGGGCCAGGTCACCGTGTACCTTCCGTTCCAGCGCCCACTTTTGGTCTGACCCAAGTATCCGCTGCCCCAGTAGCGGCGCTTGCCCCGCTTGGGTTTGAAGTCTGTCAGGGTGCGGCTGGCTACCGCTTGGGGATTCTCTGCGGAAATCTCTACTTTACCAATACCTCGGTCGATTTTAGCGGCGGCCTGCTTCTGCATATCATCAGTGACGTGTGCGTAGACATTCAGCGTGGTGGCACTGGAGACGTGCCCGATGACGGTGGACAAAGTCTTGACGTCCATCCCATGCTCCAGAGCGTTGGTGGCGAACACATGACGCAGGTCATGGAAGCGTACCTTTTTACATCCAGCGTGCTTCAGGATTTTGGCCAGACGGTGGCTGACGACGGAGGGGGCTATCGGAGCGTCCTCTTTTTTAGGCGAGGGAAATATCCACCGTGAAGAGACGGCCTGCTTGTACATTCTCAGTGCGGCGACCACTGCGGGCGGCAGAATCACCGTTCGAATGGAGGCTTTGTTTTTCGGCGGTTGTATCAGCAGCTCGCCTTTGATCTGGTAGACCTGACGCTCGATTCTTAGTTCGCCGGTGTTGAGATTCAGATCATCCCACTGGAGGGCCATCAACTCTCCCACTCGAAGCCCGGTGGTCAGTTCCAGCAGGAACACCTCATAGTAACCCTCGGCCCTGGCCTGAATCAGCA